>ENA-OZSX01000046-OZSX01000046.1-human-gut-metagenome-genome-assembly--contig:-NODE-46-length-38933-cov-5.822625_pt1 | contig 38933 bp, 28 predicted proteins | sample MGYA00244131_ERZ653984 | MGnify/ENA primary metagenome ERZ653984 (study PRJEB26926, sample SAMN06164778) | human gut metagenome | biome: ENVO:00009003; feature: ENVO:2100002; material: ENVO:00002003...
CGAGATTCATGAGCGTCTCGTGGGCTCGGAGATGTGTATAAGAGACAGATGGAAACTATGAAACATTGAATCAGGTTGATTACAAGATCACCGATGCTGATTACGCAAAAATAATACAATTGCAACTTATTGTGGTTGATGAAGTTTGCCAAAATGAAGAGCATAGTTTTGACAGAGGTCATTTTATCTTTTCAACATATCATTTAAATCATCATCTGCCAGATTCTGGAAGATTTCTCCGAATGTATTATATGCTAGAAATCTTAAATAAAGATGCAGATAATTTTCCAGAAGATATAAGGGGCGAATACCGAAACTATTATGACGATTTTTCAACTAAATATGGAATAACGACAACACAATATACTTCGATACTGTTTTGCGAACTTCAACCGTATTATCTGGAAGAAAAACCCATCACTCATATGAGTGCGTGGCGAACAGTTGCTGATACTTATAAAAAAGCAGAAAATAGAGAAATATTTTCAAAAGCATTAGAACTGTTGTCAGCTAAACCCGAAGAACTACGTGATTGGGCAATTGAATCACAAGATCGTCAATGGGATTTTTCAAAATTTTTGGAAGCTCCATTTCTTCAAGATAATGAAGGACGATATATTTCGATTAGTGATTATACTCTCTCAAACGCATTTTTTGAAAAACTTTTTTGGCTAATTAGAGACTGCTATCCAGAAAATGATAGTAGAGCAATGGCTTTTTATGGGCGGTTGTTCGAAAGATATGTTCAAGAAATCGCCCACAATATGAAAAATCCAGATTATACTTTCATAAATGAGTTTTCAATCGATAGTAGAAATAGTAAATCAAAATCTTCTGATGCATACCTTCAAAAAACAAATCGCCTATTGGTTATTGAGGCAAAGGGATTTTCTAATTTAAGTTCAGTAATGGCAAAAAATAGTGCTGTTGATAAAAACAATAGTAAACTTTTTGTGTGTCCAATTTTAGAAGCAGATGCGTTTTGTACAAAGGCACTCCAAAATGGAAGGTTTGCCGATGTGACTGAGATGTATATAGTCAGTGTCACTATGGATAATATTGAAGCAAATCCATTTTACTATGAAAAAATTTTTAAAGAAATCGAAAGCAAAAAGACTTGTACTAAAGTAGTGGGTTACTTTAATTTTAGTATTGCAGACTATGAAATGCTCATGTGCGCCGCAGAAGATGGAGCAGATGTATTTGAACTGCTTAAGGAGTATTTTTCACTGAAAGAACTTCCTCCATTTGGGAATTACTTAAGAGAAAAAATGCCGAAACTGTCTACAATGACAGATTTTATGAAGCACTGGTATAATGAAGCGTGCTCAAAAATGATGTCAATGTTAAAATAATTTCAAGGTATATAATAATGGCCGAATTAAACTTAAAACAAATTATAGACCGCCTGAATGCGGAATTTGTGGGCGACACCCGCAAGCTGGTGTTCTGGTACGATGACAAGGCAGACTTTGCCGAGGATCTGGAAAACGTGGAACTGGAAAATGCAAAGCTCTACCACCTCCAGCCCGATAACCAGTTCTATACCAAATACTTTCTGGAACGGGTGGACACCACCACCAATTACCTTGTCTACGCCCCGTTCCCCAAGCCCGATGTGCGGGAAAACCACTTGGAGGACACCCTGCTGTACTCCCGGCGGTTCTTTGCCGACCGTGCCTCACTGCTGTCGGTAGACCTTGGCATTGAGGAAAAGTATAAGCCTATCCTCGAAAAGCACATCAAGTTCTTTGCCGATAAAAAGCGCACCCAGCGGTTCTACGATCTGGAGATCGAGAACTTCAACGAGGAAAACATCCTCACCGGGCTGCTCAGCGCCATCTGCAAAGCACGCACCTGCTCCTTTGAGGAGGTGGTGCGGATCGTGCTCACTGAGAGCAGCCTGTCGGAAAATGCCTACTTGCAGCAGTTTGAACAGTACGATCTGCTGCCGTCCTTCTGGCGGCTGTGCGAGCAGCATTTTGGCTATACGGACGTAAAACCCACGCTGGAACGGCTGCTGGTGACCCTTTTCGTCACCTATACCGCCCGCTATGTGCAGACGGAGCTGCCTGCGGCGTGGAAGTCCTTTGTGTCCTACAAGGCAGGCAACATCATTGCCTTCCTCGACAGCCTGATGAACAGCGTCCTCTACCGGGATAAGTACGATGAACTTTCGGATCATGTGGCAAAGGGGCTGAACGTCTATCAGGCGTTCTCCGGCTGCCGTGCCGATGATCTGGTGGAGTGCGATACCTTCCTTGCGGTGGATCAGGTGCTGGTCAAGTGGCTGATGGGGCGGCTCCTTGCCGAGGATACTGGGGCAAAGCTCAACGAGCTGACCATCCCGGAGGTGTGCGAAAAGCGTGCCAAGATGCACTTTGGCAGAAAGACCGACAAGACCTACCGGTTGCTGCAAAGCGCCTATTGCATGGTGCAGGCGGCAAACTATCGCAGCGCCGAGGGCTTCAAAGCCATTGTGGACCGGTATCTGTCTGCAGATCATCAGATAGACCAGCAGTACCGGAAGTTCTACTTCTATTACGACAAGCTGGAAAACACCGAAGCCTTTGAACCGCTGCGGGAGCTGGTGGAGAACATCTACACCAACGAATATCTTGCCACCCTTCTCCCGGCATGGAACGAGGGGCTCCGGCAGGAGGAAGCTTTGGCAGTGCTGCCCTTGCAGCGAGATTTCTACAACGCCAACCTGCGCTACGCCAAGGAGCGTACCGTGGTCATTATCTCCGATGCCATGCGGTATGAGGTAGGGCAGGAGCTTTTTGCCCGGATGCAGGATGACCCCAAGTGCTCGGCGCAGTTGAGCGTGCAGTTGGGCGTGCTGCCCTCCTACACCCGGCTGGGCATGGCTGCGCTTCTCCCGCACCGCACGCTGGAAATGACCGATGACTTTCAGGTTCTGGTGGATGGCACCCTCTGCGATACGCTGGCAGGGCGTCAGCAGGTGCTGCAAAACTATGTGCCGGACAGTGTCTGCATCCAGTTTGACGAGATCAAGAGCATGAAGGTGGCAGACCTGCGGGATGTCCTTACCAAGCGGCAGGTCATCTATGTGTACCACAACCAGATCGATGCCCGTGGCGACAAGCCCAACACCGAGGATGAGGTGTTCAACGCCTGTGAGGAAGCCGTGCAGGAGATCATGGATCTGATCCGCCGCATCAATGGCAGCGGAAACACCCATCACTTTATCGTAACGGCAGACCACGGCTTTATCTATAAGCGGGATAAGCTGTCCGAGAGCGAGAAAATCGCAGGCAAGAGCATGGAAAATGCTTTTGTCAACCGCCGCTTTGTGGTGTCCGCTGCTCCGCTTCAGGATGACGGCATCGGGCACATGAGCATGGGCACAGTACTGGGCAACCAGGATGCCAAGGTGGTTTCCTACCCGGTCAGCAGCAACGTGTTCAAGGTTGCTGGCGGCGGTGCCAACTACGTCCACGGCGGCTCCTCGCCGCAGGAGATGCTGGTGCCAGTGCTGGATATCAAAATGGAGCGTGGACATCAGGAGACCAAGAATGCAGAGATCGCACTGGTCAGCATTCTCCACAAGATCACGAATCTGATCACCTCCATGGATTTTGTCCAGTCGGAAGCCGTCAGCGATACTGTGAAACCGGCAAAGTACCGGGTGTTCTTTATCTCGGAGGACAACGAGAAGATCTCCAACGAAAACACCTATGTGGCAGACAACCGGGAGCTCAGCGCACAAAAGCGTATTTTCCGGCTGCGTTTTACCTTTAAGAACAAGAAGTACGACAAGGACAAACAGTATTATCTTGTGGTCTACGATGAGGATACAGGTCTGGAACAGTGGCGCCATCCGGTGATGATGGATATTGCTTTTGCAGACGATTTTGGCTTTGGATTCTAACAAAAAGGAAGGCGGGTACACCGTATGCTAATGATGGATCAGGCAGCAGAGGGAAACCGGGAAGAACTGCGCCGGAAACTGCGGGAAAACTTTGATGGTCGCATCGTCCGCAAGGATCTGACCAAAAAGATCAAGGAAGGTGCCAACGTACCGGTCTATGTGCTGGAGTTTCTGCTGGGGCAGTATTGCAGCTCGGACGATGAGGAGATCATCGAGCAGGGCGTGCAGAACGTAAAGCATATTCTGGCAGATAACTTTGTGCGCCCGGATGAGGCGCAGAAGGTGCTTTCTCAGTTGCGTCGGAACGGCAGCCACACCATTATCGATATGGTGACCGTGCATCTGGACATCAAGAAAGACTGCTTCTTTGCAGAGTTTTCCAATCTGGGGCTCTCCAATGTGCCCATTACGGATGACTACCCGGAAAAATTTGACCGTTTGCTTTGTGGTGGTATCTGGTGCATCGTCCAACTGGAATATGAATCCGAGGGTGACAGTACCTTTGGTATGGAAGATCTTGACAGCGAACCCCGGCAGAAAAAGCAGAAAGATGTTTCGCCTATCAGCATCCGCAAGCTGACCCCCATCCAGATGCCCCATATCGACATTGAGGAAGTGCGCGCTGGACGTAAAGCCTTCACGCAGGACGAGTGGATGGATGTAATGCTGCGTTCTTGCGGTTATGAGCCGGAGCAGTTGAACCAGCGGGAGAAATGGCTCCTTTTGGCTCGTATGCTGCCGCTGGTGGAGAACAACTTCAACCTCTGCGAGCTTGGTCCTCGCAGCACCGGTAAATCCCACATCTATAAGGAAATCAGCCCTAACAGCATTCTGGTGTCCGGTGGACAGACGACTGTGGCAAACCTGTTCTACAATATGGGACGAAAGACTGTTGGTCTGGTGGGTCTGTGGGACTGTGTGGCTTTTGATGAGGTTGCTGGTATCAAGTTCAAGGACAAAGACGGCATCCAGATCATGAAGGACTATATGGCTTCCGGCTCCTTCGCCCGTGGCAAAGAGGAAAAGGCAGCCTCGGCCTCGATGGTCTTTGTGGGAAATATTAACCAGAGTGTGGATGTGCTGCTAAAAACCTCCAGCTTGTTTGACCCGTTCCCGCCTGAAATGGGAACAGACACTGCATTTTTGGATCGCTTGCATTGTTACATTCCCGGCTGGGAGATTCCAAAATTCCGCCCGGAGCATTTCACCAACGACTACGGCTTCATCACGGATTATCTTGCTGAGTTTATCCGGGAACTGCGTAAGGAGCAGTACGGTGATGCACTAGATAAGTATTTCCGCCTTGGTAAAAATCTGAATCAGCGTGACACGATCGCAGTGCGTAAGATCGTAGGCGGCTATGTAAAGCTGCTGTACCCGGACGGTGAGTTTACCAAAGAGCAACTGGAGGAAATCCTTGTCTTTGCGCTGGAAATGCGCCGTCGAGTGAAAGAGCAACTGAAAAAGCTGGGTGGTATGGAGTTCTACGATGTGAACTTCAGCTACATTGATCTGGATACCTTTGAAGAAAAGTTTGTGTCGGTTCCCGAACAGGGCGGCGGCAAGCTGATTCCGGATGGAATGTGCAATCCGGGACAGATCTACACTGTTTCGCGTGGAAAAAGCGGCATGATCGGTGTATTCCGGTTGGAAAGTCAGATGTTGCCGGGCAGCGGAAAGTTTGAGCGCACCGGTCTTGGCAGTGACCGTGATTGCAGAGAATCCACCAACACGGCTTTCAACTTCCTGAAAGCCAACGGAAACCGCATTAGCGGCGGCATCAGCACGGCATCTAAGGACTACATTATCAACTATCAGGATCTTCAGGGCATCGGTATGACAGGAAAGCTGGCACTGCCCACCTTGATTGCATTGTGCAGCATTGCCCTTGGTCGTCCTACGGTCAGTACCCTTGCAGTTCTGGGCGAGATCAGCATCAGTGGGACAATCTTGAAGGTAGATGAGCTTGCAAACAGCCTGCAGGTCTGCCTCGATAGCGGTGCAAAGAAGGTTCTGCTGCCGATTTCAAGTGCCGTTGATCTGGGGACTGTTCCACCGGAATTGGTGGGTAGCTTCAATCTGATCTTCTACAGCAGCGCAGAGGATGCGGTGTTTAAAGCGTTAGGAGTAGAGTGATAGGAGAGGGTACAAATGGCCATTGAGAGGGTAATCATTAAAAACTTTAAAAAATTCAAAGATCCGTTTGAAATTAGATTTAATGAAAACATCAACCTTTTAGTTGGTGATAATGAATCTGGAAAATCTACTATTCTTGAAGCTATTCATGTGGCCTTAATGGGTATATATGCTGGTCGAAATATTAGAAATCAACTGTCGGCATATTTGTTTAATAGAGAAATCGTTGCGGAATATCTGGCATCTGTGGAGATGAGACATCCGATTGCACCTCCGGAGATAATGATTGAGTTATACTTTAAGAGTGGGACATTGCCAGAATTTGAAGGAAATGGTAATTCCGAAAATATTGATGGCATAGAAGGAATTAAATTCTTGATTGGATTTTCTGATAAATTTAATGCGGAATATGAAAGTTTGCTTAAAACACAGAAACTCACAAGTTTACCCATTGAGTTTTATGAAGCAAGATGGTTCTCTTTTAGTCGAGATGAGAAAATGCCCAGATTCATACCAATACGATCTGTAATGATCGATTCATCAAATTACAGATACCAAAATGGATCGGATGTCTACATTTCTAAAGTAGTAAAAGATTTTCTTGAGCCAGAGGACATAACAGCAATAACACAAGCCCATAGAACTATGATAGATGAATTTGCACAAAATGAAGCAATTCGATCAATAAACAAAAAAATTAGTTCAGCTTCGACGATTATGGGCGGAAAGATATCATTAAGTGCGGATCAAGGGGTTCAGAACTCTTGGGAGTCAAGTTTGGTTACACAGGTAGATGGGATACCTTTTGTTCATGCGGGAAAAGGCGCGCAATGCATCATAAAAACGCAATTAGCTTTAAGCCATAAACAGGCAGAAAAGGCAAGTATTATTTTGATTGAAGAACCAGAGAGCCATTTGTCTTTTTCTCGTTTAAGTGAATTGATGAGCGTCGTTAAAAAGGCTGCCTCTGGTAGACAAATTATAGCATCAACGCATAGTAGCTTTGTCGCTAATAAACTTGGACTGGAAAATTTAATTTTGCTTTCAGGCAATAATTGCTGCTCGATGAAATCACTCAAAAAGGAAACTTTTGAATTTTTCAGAAAAGTGGCCGGTTATGATACTTTGCGCCTGATTCTTTGTAAAAGATCAATCTTGGTAGAGGGTGACTCAGATGAACTGGTTGTCCAGCGAGCTTATATGGATACTCATGAAGGACGTCTTCCTATCCAAGATGGAATAGATGTAATGACCGTAGGAGGAGTGGCTTTTAAGAGGTATCTTGAAATTGCACAGACGTTGAACAAAGCAACAGCTGTTGTTACGGATAACGATGGAGATATTGAAGCTGTTAAGAAAAAGTACAAAGAATATGAAGAAATACCGTGTATCCACATATGCGTTGATAATGTAGTAGATACAGGTGATTTAAAATTGTCAAATAAGGATTTTAATTACAATACATTAGAACCAAAAATATTGAAGGAAAATGGACGGGAAGTGATGAACAATATTTTTGGAACCAACTACAATACTGATGATGAGATGCACAAATATATGCACGCGCATAAAACGGATTGCGCAATAGCAATTTTTGAATCGGCTACGAAAATTAAATATCCTGAATATATAATGAGGGCAATAAAAAATGAGTAGTCTAATTGTTGCGGCGGCAGGAGCGGGGAAAACAACATTTCTTGTAAGGCGAGCGTTGGAGATTTCTGAAAATATTTTGATAACGACTTATACTGATGCAAATGAACAAAGTATTAGAGAAAAATTCTATGAGGTAAATGGTTGCATTCCATCCAATGTGACTATTATTCCATGGTTTTCACTACTTATTAGGCATGGGATACGGCCTTATCAAAGCTATCTTATAACTAATAGAGTGTCTGGTGTATTATTAGTGAATAAAGCAGATAAAAACCTGTTGAAGCTAAAGGATACAAATGAGAAAAAATATGTGACAGCCTCAGGTAATATATATTCAAACATGATTTCAAAATTGTCATGCGTTTTGGATGATTTGTCAAAAGGCTGCGTTTTTCAACGAATACGAAAAAATTTTCCTTATGTTTTTGTAGATGAAATACAGGATTTTGCTGGATACGATTTAGAAGTCATAAGAAAACTACACGAGGTCGGCTGCAGCGTGACTTTAGTAGGAGATCCTCGTCAGACGACATATCGAACTCATTATGAGGCAAAATACAAAAAGTATGCAGGTGGAAAAATAATAAACTTTGTACAGGAGAACATTCCTGAAATGAACATTGATTCCACGACATTATCGACATCGTATCGCAACAATCAGATCATATGTAATCTTGCAAATAAGATGTATCCTGACATGGAGCCATGTGATTCCGCAATGAATGTAAAAACAGAACATGACGGAATATTTTGGATTGAAGAAAAGGATATTGATAACTACATGGAAACATATAAGCCAATGCAGCTTAGATATGACAGAAGAACCAAGGTAAATGCAAAGTTTAGGGTGATGACTTTTGGCTCGGCAAAGGGACTTACGTTCGATAGAGTTTTGATATATCCAACACAGCCAATGCTAACGTGGCTGTCAGGAAAATCAAAAGGACTGAAAGGCGAAAGCCTTTCAAAGTTTTATGTGGCAGTTACCAGAGCAAAGTATAGTGTGGGATTTATATATAAGACAAAGAAGGTCCCTTCGGAAATTATTGGAATAAAATGGACACCTAATATAGACGAATAGAATCGATCCAATAATTCCAGACTTTCTGACGAAATAGCCCTCCGGTAATGCAGTGAGATGATTACATTAAGGAACAACGCCTTACAGTCAACCAACCAATGCGCATTTTTTGGTGTTAGTTGGAAATCTGAAAAAAGCAGTGGAATATGCACAGGGTTAGCGGTCCGATATGGAACATTACCTGAAAGATCCTCGCTGTGACATCTCCAACAATCGAGCGGAAAACAAGATCCGTCCCTTTTCAGCGGGAAGAGAGAACTGGCTGTTCGGTGATATGCCTGCCGAACCAAAAGTGAGTACAGTATGGTAGAAACAGCAAAGGCAAACAACCTTGCACCAATAGATTACATTCAGTTCCTTTTGAAAACCTGTTGGACATGGAAATTCTGATTCATCCGAAGATGCTAGGGGAAAACTCGTCTGGGTCTGGGATGATGTTGTGTGACAAGTAAAAATGAGACATACGATTTTTACGTCGGATGCCGATTGTTTTGGCGGGGACATGCTTTCACTGGGCGGATACTGATGTTTCACACTGTGGCCCAGAGCTGGCAATTGAAGAATGGAAAGAGCTGCACAGGCAAAAGAAACACTCTAAAAAAATAAACCGTGCAGGGTAACATGATGCCACTCCACTCGGTTTTACTTAAACTAGAAATGCAATAGAAAAATGCGCTTGCTTCTGTGGATGGCAACTGGGTATATATCAGAGACTAAAAGCTTTTTGCATCTTGTTTTGCAGTAGAAAAGACGGTACAATAATAGAAAAGAAAGCGTGCACCAGTCAATAAGGTGGTGAAGACAATGAGCGAAGCAACAGTCTATCATATCATGCACATGGAAAAGTGTGTGGCACAAGTAAGCACGGCTGGTGAATGCAAAATTCACCTTAAAGATTTTATGCCATACGATTTAGTGCTGGAAGAATCGGATGATTTTGATGATCGAATCAATAATGTAACGAATTTCTATTATTGGTGTGCATCCCGTATGCTAACGCTGGATCGTACCTATGCGAAAGAGATTCTGAATAGTATAGGCGCACCTCAGAGTGTTACGGACCGTGAGCGCGCCCAGATTGCGCTTTCGTACCATTGCCTGTCTCTGCTGGATGTGTTCTGGGTAAAAGAAGAAAAAGAGACTGTCCGATTTGAGGATATCAATCTCTACACACACTCTTTAAGCAATGCTCTTGTGGATATTGCACTGCGTGGACATCAGATGGCTGTGACAAATGCCCATCTTTTGGCAAATGATTTGTCCACTGGCGGATGCTATCCTAAAGCGTGGGTGCGCAAAGAGGAAGGCTTCTATCTTTATAAAGACGGTGGACAAGATGCAGTCGAGCGTGAAGTGCTGGCAAGTAAAATCTGCCGATGCTTTGACTGTCATCAGGTTCTGTATGAGCAGGGAATGTTTGAGAACGAGCCGGTTTCCATCAGCAAAATTATGACCTCGCAGCGATATAGCCTTGTGACGTATGCAGCCTATGATGTCTACTGCACAAACCATGATTGGAACACGCTGGATAAGATTTTAGAGTTGGACGCCCACGGATACTATATGATGAACATTCTGGATTATCTGGTGGGCAACACCGACCGCCATTGGGAAAACTGGGGTCTGTTGGTGGACAATGAGACGAATCAACCTATCCGTCTACATCACCTGATGGACTTCAACCGAGCATTCCAGCAGTATGACATATTGGATGGTGCAAGCTGTTTGACCGTTGGAAAGCGGCACTTGAGACAGAGAGAAGCAGCATTGGAGGCAGTAAGGAATATAGATTTGAATCAGTTACATAATGTAGATGGAACAATCTTTAGGGGATATAAGATTCGGAAGGACTTATTTAAAATAAGACTAACCATCTTGACGAGTGAAACGAGTAAGATGGAAATCTAAGGGAGGCGTTAACATAATGAAACACAGTCTAGAAGTTAAGAGTCAAAGTATAGAGGCATCTGGTATTACAAAAGATTATAAAGAAGCTCTAGTTGAATATATTTGGAATGGTTTTGAGGCAAATGCGACTCAGGTGGAAGTATCTTATATCCCCAATGATTTGGGAGGGTTATCAGAAATTAAGATTTATGATAATGGCGAAGGAATAAGTCATTCAACACTAAACGATACATTTGGGACATTTTTGACATCTAAAAAGAATAGCTACCCTAATCCATTTAAAACAAAAGCAAACAAAGGAAAAGGAAGATTTTCGGGATTTGGCATAGCAGCGGCTTTAAAATGGAGTACTGTATATAAAGAAGGAAATGAAAATTTCAAATACGAAATTATAATAGAGAGTGATAAGAAAAATGAGTTTGAAGAAACACAAATAGAGAAAACGAATGACAATACTGGAACAGAAGTCACAATTTCGCAAATTGATGAAGTGACGGTAGCGGAAATGTCTATGGAAGCGTTACGTGAATCGCTTCTGAAAGAATTTGCGTGGTTTTTATTTCTTGAAAAAAATAGAGAACTTCAGCTTAAGATAAATGGAGAAGTTCTAAAGTATGAGGATTATGTTGACACGGAACTGAGCAAAGAAAAAATAATCCGATTAGAGGAAAATAATTTTATTATCTCGATAGTTGTATGGAAAAACGCAATCAAAGAAAAGTACTGTATTTATTATATGGATACGCAAGGTATAACTAAAGGAAAAGATAGCACGGCGTTTAATAGAAACACGGTGAATTTTTGCCACAGTGTGTTTGTGAAATCTGCATACTTTAATAACAAAAAAGACGTAAATTGTGAAGAATATGAAGACGAAAAGGTAGAACAACAAACCTTGGATAATGAAAAAATTTTATTGCGAAAACTTAAACATGAAATTCGTAAATTGATAGAAGAGGTCCTGGGAAAATATTTAGCCCAAAAAGCAGATGAGGCGGTAAAGGGGATGATGGATAGAAAATCGTTTCCCCAATTTGGGAATGATATATATGGGAAGATGAAAAAAAGAGAATTGATTTCAGTAACAAAAGAGCTGTATCAGTTAGAGTCAAGGATCTTTTATAAGTTGAAACCAATTCAAGAAAAGTCACTGCTCGGATTTTTAAATTTGCTGTTGGATTCTGCTGAAAGAGAAAACATATTAGAATTTATTTCTCAAATTGTGGATTTAACACCGAAACAGAGAGAAGACTTTGCAGATGTTTTAAAAAAGACGAAGTTGAGTAATGTGATTGATTCGATTCGTTTTATAGAAAATCGGTACAAAGTGATTGAAGGGCTAAAATGGATGCTTTATAGCATGGAACCGTATACAAATGAGCGTGATCACATCCAGAAAATTATAGAGCAACATTATTGGCTGTTTGGTGAACAATATAATTTGGTTACAGCGGACAAGAGAATGCAAAAGGCACTTGAGAAGTATTTATATCTACTGTACGGTAAAGATAGCCCAGAAGCAGTGCTAACAAAAGATGACGAAGAAATGCGTCGAATGGACATTTTTTGTGTGGAGCTAGAAAAACAGAAGACGGAGAAGGAAATGCAATCAAGGAAAATCTAATTGTAGAATTAAAAGCTCCAAAGGTTGTTCTTACAAAAAAAGTATTGCGACAGATAGAAGACTATATGGATTTTGTTAAGAAACAGCCACAGTTCAATTCCCAGTTCTGTAGATGGAAGTTTATAGCTGTTTGCAATGAAATGGATGACGATGTGAAAGAACGACGCAATGTGGGAGAAAATAAAACAGCAGGCAAGAAAGGACTGGTTGTTCAGCTAGAACAATACGAACTATACGCATTAACATGGGCAGATGTGTTTGAAAGTTTCGAATTGCGACATAGCTTTTTGCTTGATAAGCTTAATATGGACCGAGAAATGATAGAAAATGAATTACAGAAAGAAGTTAAAGAATTTGAGGGACGAGAGGCAATAAATACAATGACCACGAAGCTTTGTGCGAGAGCGTAATATGATTAAAAACTTGACGTTTGTAGCAGATCTGTAGCAAATTGAGTCTATTTAACGAATCATCGCTCTAAAAATCAAAAAGTCATCATGCATCACACGCAGGGGGTCTGGGATTCGGGTGTTTTTGCTCCCGGGATGTTTGCGTTTGCGCAACAGCCCGGGAAACAGGCAAAGACGGGAAAACCGCGCAGATCACGTCCAATAAACAAAGAAATGGCTGCTGCACCGGGAAGAAACCCTGTGCAGCAGCCATTTTTATTATGGTATAAGATCAGTCCTTCTTCTCGGCGGTGCGGGCAAAGAAGTTGGCGAGGACGGCGCCGGAAATGTTATGCCACACCGAGAACACAGCGCCGGGGATGGTTGCCAGCGGATACTGTGCAAAGTGGGCAGCGGCCAGAGAGGTGGCCAGACCGGAGTTCTGCATACCGACCTCGATGGAGATCGCGCGGCACTTGGTGGAATCCAGCTTCAGCAGCTTGCCCACACCGAAGCCGGTGAGGTAGCCCAGCAGGTTGTGCAGGATGACCACGGCAAGGATCAGCAGGCCGCTGGTCATGATCTTGGCGGAGTTTGCGGACACAACAGCGCAGATGATGAGCACGATGGCGGTGGTGGAGATCAGCGGCAGCACACGGACAGCATTCTGAGTGAAGGCATGGAAGAAGTGGTTGACCACAAAGCCCAGTGCGATGGGCACCAGCACTACCTTGACGATGGACAGGAACATGCTCATGGGGTTCACCTCCACCCGCTGACCGGCATACAGCAGGGTGAGCAGGGGAGTCAGGATGGGTGCCAGCACGGTGGAAACGGCAGTCATACCGACGGACAGTGCAACGTCGCCCTTGGACAGATAGGTCATCACGTTAGAGGAGGTGCCGCCGGGGCAGGTACCCACAAGGATGACGCCGATAGCCAGCTCGGTGGGCAGGTGGAACAGCTGCGTCAGCGCCCATGCAAGGAAGGGCATCAGGGTGAACTGCGCAATGCAGCCAATGATCACGTCTTTCGGGCGGCTGAACACCACCTTGAAGTCCTCCGGCTTCAGGGTAAGACCCATGCCGAACATGACGATGCCCAGCAGGGTGTTGACCCATGCGGTCTTTACCACGCTGAAGGTGCCGGGGAACAGCAGAGACAGTGCCGCCACCACAATGACGATGGCGGCCATGTACTTGCCCACAAAGTCGCTTACTTTTTCCAATGTTTTCATGATAAACTCTCCTTTTTCCTGAACACTTATTTTTGCGGATGCAAAGGCAATGAAACATCCGGAAAATGGCTTTCCCGCAAACAAAAACGCCTTTGTCCCTTACGGTTCGTAAGAGACAAAGGCGTATAAACTCCTCTGCGGTACCACTCTTATTGCCGGTGCAAAGCCCGGCCCCTCAGTGCGCATCCAACAATGCGCGGCCCGTGATAACGGGGGCCTGCCGTTCCCGCTTACTGGGGCGCATACACCGCCCATTCAGCCGGAAAGCTCGGAGAGGATCTTCCCACGGACGCCCTGCACTGCCTTGCACCAAACCGGCAGCTCTCTGCAGCATTCCTTCCGGGTACTCTTTCTCGTCATAGCCGAATATTTCACTGCCACGGAGTATACTCCCCCGGAGGACTGAAGTCAAGGGATATGACCCGTCTGCTTTTTCATCTGGTTCATATCATGAATGAAAGCAGCTCATGCGATGACCGCCCCGGCCAGCTTTGCCGGGTGTGGATCCTTTATGAAAAAGGTGAAGTGACCGCTGGCCACTTCACCTTTTTGTGTCTCGTGTATTTTTGCTGCTTCGGGCTGCTTACAGGATGCGCACCCGGATGACGGCGGGGATGCTGCTCAGCTTTTCGCTCAGGCGGGCATCCACGGCGCCGGTGGCGTCCAGCATGGTGTAGGCCATGTTCTTTTTGCTCTTGTTCACCATGTTTTCGATGTTCAGACCCGCTTCGGTGGTCAGGGCGGTGATCTGACTGATCATGCCCGGCTCGTTTTTGTGGATGATGCAGATGCGCTTGCCGCCGGCGCGGGGCTGATGCACCTCCGGCAGGTTGACCGAGTGGGTAATGTTGCCGTTGCGCAGGTAATCGCTCAGCTCTTGCGCCGCCATGACGGCGCAGTTGTCCTCGGCTTCCGGGGTGGAAGCGCCAAGGTGCGGAGTGCACACGATGCCGGGACGGCCCAGAATGTCTTCGGAGGGGAAGTCGGTCATGTAGCCGGACACCTTGCCGCTGTCCATGGCCTCCAGCAGGGCGGCGGTGTTCACCAGCTCGCCGCGGGCGTAGTTCAGGATCTTGACGCCGTCCTTGCACAGGGCAAGGGTCTGGGCGTTGATGGTGTCCTTGGTGGTGGGCAGGTAGGGCACATGGATGGTGATGTAGTCGCACAGGGGCAGCATATCGTTCAGGTTTACGCAGTGGTGCACCTGACTGCTCAGGTTCCATGCTGCTTCAATGGAGATGTAGGGGTCGTAGCCGTAGACCTCCATGCCCAGCTCGATGGCGCAGTTTGCCACCCGGGAGCCGATGGCACCCAGACCGATGACGCCAAGGGTCTTGCCCTTGATCTCGTTGCCCACGAACTGCTTTTTGCCCTTTTCCACGCTCTTGGCCATGGCCGGGTCACCGGCCAGTCCCTGACACCACTGGGCGGCGGCGGCCACGTTGCGGCTGCCCGCAATGAGCATGCCGATGACCAGCTCCGCCACGGCATTGGCGTTGGCACCCGGGGTGTTGAACACCACGATGCCCTGCTCGCTGCAGCGCTCCAGCGGGATGTTGTTCACGCCCGCACCGGCGCGGGCGATAGCAAGCAGATTGTCGTTGAAGGTGGTGTTCAAAAGATCGGCGCTGCGCACCAGAATACCGTCCGGGGCATCGGCATCCACCGTGACATCGAACTGGTTCTTGGGCAGCTTTGCCAGCCCCACCGGGCTGATGGCGTTGAGCGTTTTGATGGTGTACATATCTGAAACCCCTCTTTATGCATTCTCTTTGCGGAACTTCTCCATGAAGTCCACCAGCTTGTCCACACCCTCGGCAGGCATGGCGTTATAGATGGAAGCGCGCATACCGCCTACCAGACGGTGACCCTTCAGGTTCACAAAGCCCGCCTCGGCGGCTTCGGCGCAGAACTTTTTGTCCATGTCCGGGTTGGGGCTGGTGAAGGTGACGTTCATGGTGCTGCGGTAGCGGTGCTCCACAGGGTTCGTGAAGAACTCCTGCCCGTCCAGATAGTCGTACAGCACCTTGGCCTTGGCTTCGTTGATCTTCTGCATATTGGCCAGACCGCCGATGTCGTTTTCCAGATACTTCAGCACCAGACCGGTCATGTAGATGCACCAGCACGGCGGGGTGTTGTACATGCTGTCCTTCGCCAGCAGGGTGGTGTAGTTCATCATGGTGGGTACGTTATCTGCGGCGTGACCCAGCAGGTCATCCCGGATGATGGCAATAGCCATACCGGCGGGGGCTACGTTCTTCTGCACGCCAAAGTAGATGCAGCCGTACTTGCTGACGTCCACGGGCTTGGAAAGGATCATGGAGCTCATATCTGCCACCAGCGGCACGCCCTCCACCTGCGGCAGCTCCACATACTGGGTGCCGAAGATGGTGTTGTTCTGGCAGATGTGGATGTAGCTGGCGTCCTTGTCGTAGTCGATGGCGTTTACATCCGGGATATAAGTGAAGTTTTTATCCTTGCTGGATGCTACGATCTTGGCCTCGCCGAACTTGGCGGCCTCCTTGGCAGCCAGACCCGAGAAGTTGCCGGACACGATGTAGTCTGCCTTGCCGGTGGTCATAAAGTTCAGCGGCACCATGGCAAACTGCTGGGTAGCGCCGCCCTGAAAGAAGCCCACCTTGTAGTTATCGGGAATGTTCATCACCCGGCGCAGGGAAGCCTCGGTGTCCTTGATGATGGCATCGAACCACTTGCTGCGGTGGCTCATCTCCATGACGCTCTGACCGCTGTCGCCGTATTCCAGCAGCTCGGCCTGTGCCTGCCGCAGCACCTTTTCGGGCAGCATGCTGGGGCCTGCGCTGAAGTTATATACTCGTGCCATAATGAACCTCTCCTTTTCCTGTGATATACCTATTACGCAGCACCGCCGTTTTTGCGGTGCGTCTGTTGCTTTCCGTAGCCGTAGTATACCGGTTTTCACATGCCGAAAACAAGAGCATCTTTGCACAAAGATATGGCCCCCACACCCTGCCTGATGACACAAAGCATACAAATGTGCGCCGTGCGGAGACAAAATATAAGACAGATGTAAAAGACATGTGCTATCCCTTGGTTTCATGCGGATTTTCCGCCCTTGCACCTTTGGCAGAAATGCGGTATACTGGAAATACTAAGACAAATGTAAAAGAAAAACGAAGCCCAAACTGTGAAAGTGCGTTTGGAGCGGCCCGCAGGCCGCGACAAACGCGAAATAAAATAGTCATTCCGCTGAAAATGGTCAGAGCGAAGCGGAGACCATTCTAAATCGCCCCACCGCAAAAAACGGTGACTAAGGGGAATTGAATCATTCAAGGAGGTACAACAGATGTACGGCTTACCAGATACCCTGCGGCCGCTTTCGGCGGCGGAAGAACAGGTGATGCTTGCGGTGTGGGCGTGCCCGGGCGCGGCGGCGCGGCGGGACATCAGCCAGAAGCTCAAGGCCACCGGCTGGGCAGCAGCCACGGTGCTGAATTTTCTCTACCGGTTGGAGGAAAAAGGCTGGGTCAGGTCGGCAAAACAGGGCAACTGCAACGTGTATGTGCCGCTGGTCACCCGGCGGGCTTACGGCGTGTACTGTATGCGGCAGCGGCTGGATACCCTGTTTGACGGCGACCTTGCCGCCGCCGTCCATGCGCTGGTAAGCGAGAGCGGCTGCTCCCAGAGTGCCTTGGAGCAGGCCATCCAGGTGTTGGAGGAGAAGCATCAGGAGACGGAGGAGTACGATTTGTACGACCCCTACGGCTGAATTGTTTCATATTTTTTTACAAAATGTTGGTTGACAACGAAATATCCGTTCTGTAATATAAAAGCTATTAAAAAATGAGAAACTGATATGGACGAACAGGAAAGGAGCAGCCAGACACATGGATCATTTGCAGAATGTATTAAGCTACTTCGACCAGCAGCAGCCCCTTTGCGCAGAGCATGACCGCATCCCCAAGGACCTCTATCGGGAGTTCGGGGTCAAGGCCGGTTTGCGCGACGAGACCGGCAAGGGCGTGCTGGCAGGTCTGACCAACATCTCGGACATCCGGGCGTTCCAGTATGTGGACGGGGTCAAGCACCCGGCAGACGGTCAGCTGCTGTACCGCGGCTATGACGTAAAAGACCTCATCAACGGCAGCCGCGGCAGCCGCTTTGCCTTTGAGGAGGCGGGATATCTGCTGCTGTTTGGTCAGCTGCCCACCCCGGAGCAGCTGGAACAGTTCTGTGCGGTGCTGGGCGAGTGCCGCACCATGCCCACCAACTTTACCCGCGATGTCATTATGAAGGCACCCAGCCACGATATCATGAACAGCATGGCGCGCAGCGTGCTGACGCTGGCCTCCTACGACCCCAAGGCGGCAGATTTAGACACCGCCAACGTGCTGCGCCAGAGCATCCAGCTGGCAGGCATCTTCCCCATGCTGGCGGTGTACAGCTACCACGCCTATAACCACTACGAAAAAGACGCCAGCATGTATATCCACCGCCCGGACCCCAGCCTTTCCACCGCAGAGAACTTTTTGCGGATGCTGCGGCCGGATATGCAGTACACCCCGCTGGAAGCCCGCGTGCTGGACGTGGCGCTGCTGCTGCACGCCGAGCACGGCGGCGGCAACAACTCCACCTTTACCACCCGCGTGGTCACCTCCTCCGGCACCGACACCTACTCGGCCATGGCGGCGGCGCTGTGCTCCCTCAAGGGCCCGCGCCACGGCGGTGCAAACCTGATGGTCATGCACATGATGCAGAACATCCGGGAGAACCTCCACGACATCGAGGACGACGAGGAGCTGGAAGCCTACCTGAAAAAGCTGCTCCACGGCGAGGCCTTTGACCGCAAGGGTCTGATCTATGGCATGGGGCACGCCGTCTACTCCCTGAGCGACCCGCGCGAGGTGGTGTTCAAGGGCTATGTGGAGCAGCTTGCCCACGAAAAGGGCCGGGACAAGGATCTTTCCCTCTATACCCGTATCGAGCGCATGGCACCCCAGCTGATCGCGCAGGAGCGCAAGATCTTTAAGGGCGTCAGCCCCAATGTGGACTTTTACAGCGGCTTTGTGTACGAAATGCTGGGCATCCCCATGGAGCTGTACACCCCGCTGTTTGCTGTGGCGCGCATCATGGGCTGGAGCGCCCACCGCATCGAGGAGCTGCTCAGCGCCAACAAGATCATCCGCCCGGCCTACAAGAGCCTTGGCGGCACCCACGATTATATCCCGCGCAGCCAGCGGGCATAAAGGGAGGGCATCAGCATGGAAGAGTTGCAGCAGCATCAGGGGGAATGGTTCTTCCTCCACGAGCTCAACGTGGATAAGGTGTTCAGCACCATCCAGCGGGCAGATTATCTCATCCTGTATTATATCAAGGTAGAGCAGGAGGCACATCCCGGCGAAAAGCTCTATCTTGCCGACCTTGCCGCCGCCATGGGGCTGCGGGTGACCGAGCTTTCCAAGGGCATCGAGAAGCTGCAGGACAGCGGCTTTGTGACGTGGAAAACCGACCGCGAGGCCGGGCGCACCTATGTGGAACTTTCCAGCAAGGCGGTGGAGCTGATGGCGGAGGAGCAGGCGCTTTTGCAGCGCTGCTACCGCCGGATGCGCACGGAGCTTGGAGACGAAGAGTTGCGCCGCGCCGCTGCCACCATGCAGCGCGCCACTGCCATCCTGAAAGAAGAGCGGGAGAAGGAGTTCCCGGCAGCGCAGTAACGATTATGAAAGAAAGATACCGGACAGCTTTGTAGGCCGCCCGGTATCTTTCTTTTTATAAAAATATTTTTATTTGATGCAGCTTGCGCAGGGAGTATAGCCTGCGGCAATGGCTTCGTCATAGCTGGAAAAGAGGATTTGGTTCTTTTCCGCAGGCAGGTTTGCGCAGGTGGGCAGGTGGAACTTTTTGCTGTTCACGTTGCCGATGTACGCCTGCTGCGCGGTGCTGGAGGACGACGGGTCGGTGGGGTTCAGCTGGCTGTCCGGCACAAAGTGCTCGGTGCCCACGGTGAAGTTCTGGCCGTCGCTGCCGATGGTGATGGTGCCCTGCAGGTCGGTGCGGTAGACGTCCACCTTTGCGTCCCGCAGGATGCTCAGGGTCTCCTCGTGGGGGTGGCCGTACTTGTTGCCCGTGCCGCAGGAGATGACGCCCATTTCCGGCAGAACAGCGTTCAGAAACAGGTAGCCGGTGCTGGTGCTGGAGCCGTGGTGCCCTACTTGCAACACATCGGCCTTCAGGTTGGCGCCGCTGTTCACAAGGTCAGTCTCAGCGGTCTTTTCCATGTCACCGGTCAGCAGAAAGCTGGTGTCGCCGTAGTCGATGCGCAGCACCAGAGAGGTGTTGTTGGTCTCGCTATACCCGGTCACCGGGCCCAGCAGGGTAACGGTGGCGCTGCCCAGCGGCCAGACGGTGCCCACGGAGGGCACTTCCAGCTGCAAGCCCTGCTGCTGCGTGTACTTGACAAAATCGTTGAAGCATTTGGTGCTGCTCTCGGTCACCGGGCTGTAAGCGTGCCCCGCCGGGAACTTTGCCATTACGGCGGCAAGCCCGCCCACATGGTCTTCGTGGGCGTGGGAGCAGAACACATATTGCAGCTGCTCCACCCCCTGCTTTTGCAGGTAGGAGACCACCAGACTGCCGTCGTCCACGTTGCCGCCATCGTAGAGCATGAACTGTCCGTCACACTCTACCAATACGCTCAACGCCTGCCCTACATCAATAAAGTGCATCTCAAAGGGCTGGCTTGATCCGGTGGAGGGCTTGACGGTGTGTCCGCCGCTGCCGGGCAGGCTGTCACAGGCGGTAAGCCCCAGCGCCAGCACAGCGGCCAGCGCCAGCGCAGCCAGCCGCAGGAACAGGCGGCGGGGGAGCAGGGTTATTTTTTCTTCTTTCCGGTTTTCCACGTTGCGTTCTCTTTCTGTTGATTATTCTTGGGTTTGTGGCCGGGCGCAGAGTTGGGCGCAAAGCGTGCGCCCGGGCTGGGTTGACGGCCTGCCGGGGCGGCAGCGCGGGCATTTTTGCCGGTACTGCGTCCCTTCTGGCTGGGGTGTACGGTATAGGTGCCGTCGTTGTGGATGGTCACCTCGGCGCTCTCTGCCCGGCGGGCGGTGCGCTGCACGGCGCGGCGGCCGACGGCGGGCACAAGCAGGGGGATCAGGTCCTCCCGGTGGGTCAGCTGCAAGGCCTTGACTACCTTTTCCGCGTTGCGGGGTTCGTAGTATTGCAGCAGTGCGCGCTGCAATGCCTTGCCCTCGGGGGTCTTTTCCACAAACACCGGCTTGAGGGTGTAGGGGTCAAGGCCGGTGTAGAACATACAGGTGCTCACGGTGCCGGGGGTGGGGTAGAAGTCCTGCACCTGCTCCGGGCGCATGTGGTTCTTATAAAGGTACTCGGCCAGATAGACCGCGTCCTTCAGAGTACTGCCCGGGTGGCTGGACATGAGGTAGGGCACCAGATACTGCTTTTTGCCTGCCTTCTTGCTCAGCTCGTAGAACTTATCCTTGAACTTGTTGAAGGTCTCGATGGGGGGCTTGCCCATGTAGGCAAGGGTGTTGGGGGCGCAGTGCTCCGGGGCGACCTTCAACTGGCCGGACACATGGTACTCCACCAGCTCTTTGAAGAAGGTATCGTCCGGGTCAGCCATCAGGTAGTCGAACCGGATGCCGCTGCGGATGAACACCTTTTTCACGCCCGGCAGTTCCCGCACCCGGCGCAGAATTTTAAGGTAGTCGCTGTGATCCACGATCATGTGGGAGCAGGTGGTGGGAGCAAGACAGTGCTTGCCGCCGGTGCACATGCCGCGCAGCATCTGCTCGCGGCAGGAGGGGAAGCGGAAGTTTGCGGTAGGGCCGCCCACATCGTGGATGTAGCCCTTAAAATCCGGCTCGTGGGTCATGCGTTCGGCTTCCTCCACGATGCTGTCGGCGCTGCGGCTGGTGACCCGCCGCCCCTGATGCAGCTGGATGGCGCAGAAGTTACAGCCGCCGAAGCAGCCGCGGTTCTGGATGATGGAGAACTGCACCTCGCGGATGGCGGGCACGCCGCCCATGCTCTCGTAGATGGGGTGGTACCGGCGGGTGTAGGGCAGGGCGTACACCTTGTCCAGCTCTCCGCGCACCAGCGGCTTTGCGGGGATGTTCTGCACCAGATACTTTTCGCTCTGCTTCTGCACGATGATCTGGCCGCTGACCACGTCCTGATTGTCCATCTGGATGCGGCAGGCCTTGGCGTAGGCGGTCTTATCGCTGGCCACCTTTTTAAAACCGGCGCACTCCACATACCGCTGGGGCAGGTGGTCGAAATCGGTCAGGTAGCAGGTGCCGTTCACGTCCGTGATGGTCTCCACCGGCTCCCCGGCGGCCAGACGGCGGGCGATCTCCACGGTCTGGTGCTCGCCCATGCCAAAGCTGATGAGATCCGCGCCGGAGTCCTCGGCGATGCTGGGCAGCACGGTGTCCAGCCAGTAATCGTAGTGGGCAAACCGGCGCAGGCTGGCCTCCAGACCGCCTAAGATCACCGGCAGATCGGGGTAGGCCTGCTTGGCAAGTTTTGTGTACACGGTGGCGCTGCGGTCCGGGCGGGCACCGGCCTTGCCGCCGGGGGAGTATTCGTCCTCGGCGCGGGGAATTTTTGCCACGGAATAGTGGCTGACCATGCTGTCCACATTGCCGCCGCCGATGAAAAAGCCGTACTTGGGCTTGCCGAACCGCTTGAAGTCCTCGCAGTCGGTGTAGCGGGGCTGCGCCAACACGCCCACCTTGTAGCCCTCGGCCTCCAGCAGGCGGCTGATGATGGCGGTGCCAAAGCTGGGGTGGTCTACATAGGCGTCACCGCCCACCACCACAAAGTCCAGCTGCTCCCAGCCCCGGGCTTCCATGTCCGCCCGGCTGATGGGAAGAAATTCGGTGTAGATCTGGGGAGTAGAATGTTCCATAATGCTCCTTTATTATTCCTCCGGCTGGTTCATCTGCATTTCCAGCCACTGCTGGCGGCTGATGAGCACGGCGCGGGGCTTTGCGCCCTCGTAGGGGCCGATGATGCTCTTTTGCTCCATCTCGTCCATGATGCGGGCGGCGCGGGCGTATCCCAGCTTGCAGCGGCGCTGCAACAGGCTGGTGGAGGCCTGACCGGCGTCGATGACCACATCCACGGCCTGCTTGAACATGGGGTCGGAGCCTGCGTCCTCCTCGGCGTCGGCACCGCCGCCGCCCTTTTTGCCGTCCTGAATGGCGTGCTTTTCCATGGCCTCGATCATGGCCTCGTCGTACTGCACGGTGGCGCTGGACTTGATAAAGTCCAGCACACGGCTGATCTCCTCATCCCGCACAAAAGTGCCCTGAATACGGGTGGGCTTGGGTGCGCCCACGGGCATAAAGAGCATATCGCCCTGACCCAGCAGCTTTTCTGCGCCGGCACCGTCCAGAATGGTGCGGCTGTCCACCTGACTGGACACCGCAAAGGCGATGCGGCTGGGGATGTTGGCCTTGATCAGGCCGGTGATCACGTCCACGCTGGGGCGCTGGGTGGCAACGATCAGGTGCATACCGGCGGCACGGGCTTTCTGGGCGATGCGGCAGATGGAATCCTCTACGTCCTTGCCCACCACCATCATCAAATCGGCCAACTCGTCGATGATAATGGCAATGTAGGGCATCTTTTCCAACTCCGGCTGCTCGGCAGCCAGCTTGTTGAAGGACTTGATATCGCGCACATTGTTCTCCGCAAACAGGCGGTAGCGGCGCTCCATCTCCTGCACCGCACTGCCCAGTGCACCAGCGGCCTTGCGGGGCTCGGTGACAACGGGCATCAGCAGGTGTGGGATGCCGTTATACTCGGCCAGCTCCACCACCTTGGGGTCGATGAGCAGCAGCTTCACGTCCTCCGGGCTGGAGCGGAACAGCAGGCTCATGATGATGCTGTTCACGCACACGGATTTACCGCTGCCGGTGCTGCCCGCGATGAGCAGGTGGGGCATCTTGCACAAGTCGGTCACCTGCGCTACACCGGCAATGTCCTTGCCAAGGGCGATGCCCAGCGGCGAGGTCATGCGCAGAAAACTCTGGCTCTCAAAGATGCTGCGGATGGAAACGGCGGTCTTTTTGTGGTTGGGCACCTCGATGCCCACGGCGGGCTTGCCGGGGATGGGAGCTTCCATACGCACGTCTGCCACCGCGAGGTTCAGGGCGATATCGTCCGCCAGCGAGGTGATGCGGCTGATCTTTACGCCTGCCATGGGCTGCAGCTCGTACCGGGTGACAGAAGGTCCGCGGGAGATATCCAGCACCCGGGTGCGCACGCCGAAGCTCTCCAGCGTGTCCACCAGCTTTTGGGCGTTGGCCTTCAGCTCTTCCTGTGCGCCGGGGTCGCTCTCCTCCTGCGTTTTTTCAAACAGCTCGATGGGCGGGTACTGGTACTCGTAGCGGTCCACCGTCTTGGCCTCCTCGGCGGGTGCGGTGGCGGCCGCCTGCTCGGAGACGGCGGGCTTTTCCATGGCCGCAGCCACCAGCGAGTTGATGTCTTTTTCCTCCACCGGCTCGGCGGTGATGCTGATCCAGCCGTCCTCGTCCGGCGCAGAGCGGAACGCCACGGCGTTCTCGGCGCTCACCCGGGGCACGGCGGGCTGGATAGGCGCAGCCTCCGGCTGCGTGGGCATCTGCGGCTGCACCACCGGCGCTGCCGGCTGGACGATGGGCGTATCAAAAGCGGGGGCAGGCTCTTCCGGCTGGGGGGCATCTTTGGCAAAGAAATCTGCCGCAGAGGTGACTACCGGGTCTGCCACGATGGGCGGCGGCGTGGGCTTGGATGCAGGGCGCAGCGGGTCCTGCCCGAAGGTGCCGCCCGGCCCGACGATCAGCGGCTCAATGGGCTCGCTGCCGCCCTCGGAGAGGGCGGTGTGGTCGGGGCCAAGGTCTACGTCAAAGGCCGCGCGGGGATGGGCAACGCTGACCCGCACCGGGGTGATGGGCGGCGCGGCAGGCTCCGGCTGGGCAGGGGCGGCGGGAGCGGCTTCGGTGTCCGCAGCGTCTGCTTCCATCTCCTGCGTTACCTTGTGTCCCCAGCGCAACACGCCGGACATCCAGTCCGGCACCCCCAGATGCAGCCCGGCGGGCTCGTCCTCCTCGTCCAGCGGCTCGTCCTCGGTTTCGTCGTATTCCTCATCGATCGCCCGCTCTGCCTGCCGGATGGAGGCGCGCTCGGCGCGGCGGGCAGCGCGCTGCTCTGCAAAGGCAGCGCCGCGGGCGTGGATACCGCCGGTGACGGCACACAGCCAGATCCAGACCTCGGCGGGGGTAATATCAAAAATGTACAGGCTGCCGCACAGCAAGAGCACGACCATGATGAGATTTGCTGCCGGGCGTCCGCACAGCAAAAGCAGCACGCCGCCCAGTACAAAGCCCATTGCGCCGCCGGAGAGCCATGCATTGACGCCATTGGCGTAGCAGGCGGAAAGCATTTGCAGCGCCGACAGCCCCTGCGGCTGGATATCGGAAAACACGATGACTGTGCCGCAGACAAAGATAAGCCCCAGCACCAGCTTGAGGATGCGGGACAGCAGCTCCTCGCCCCGGGTGTACAAAACGGCCAGACAGCACACGGCTGCACCCAGCACAAAGCTGCCGCAGCCGAACAGCCCGAACAGCACATCATGGAGCACCCGCCATACGGAATCGCCCCGCACAAAGGCCAGCACCATCAGCAGCAGGCCGCCGAACAGGGTGCCAAGCCCTGCCGGGAGCCGCTGCTCTGCCTTTTTACGGCGGGCGGCAGTACGCCGTTTCGTTGATTTTCGTTTTTTCGTTGCCATTCTACTCTGTTCCCCAACTTCCCATAGACACAATAATTGATTCTACTATTGTACCACGCAAGGGCAAAAATGGCAAACCATAATGTTGTTTTTGTTGGAGGAAAATGGAACGAACCCAGCCCCTCTCGTGAAAAGGCGTTTGGAGCGCTTTGCAGAGCGCGACAAACGCGAAATAAAAAATAATTTTTCCGCTGTTCCTGCGCAGAGCAACGCGGAGCGCAGTTCAAATCGTCTGGCTGAGGGGAAGCTGCAAAGCTTCACCCTTGCTCAATTTCTTTATATAGCCACGCCAGCGCGTCCGAAAGACCGCCCAGCTCGTCGATGAGCTTTTCCTTTACGGCACGGCGTCCGTCCAGCACCGTGCCCATGTCCATGACCAGCTCCCCGGTGTGGAGCATCAGCTGGGTGTAGCGCTTTTCCGGCATGCCGCTGTGGGCGGCCACAAAGCCGGTGATGCGCTGCTGCATCTGCTCAAAGCAGTGCATGGTCTGCGGGACGCCTAAGATCAGCCCGGAGTGCCGCACCGGGTGCACCGTCATGGTGGCGGTGGGTACGATGAAGCTGTGCCGCGCGCTGACCGCCAGCGGGATGCCGATGGAGTGCCCGCCGCCCAGCACCAGCGTGGCGCTGGGCTTGGAGATGCTGGCGATCAGCTCTGCCAGCGCAAGGCCGGCCTCCACATCGCCGCCCACCGTGTTCAGCAGCACCAGCAGCCCCTCGATGCGGGGGTCCTCCTGCACCGCCACCAGCTGGGGGATGACGTGCTCGTACTTGGTGGTCTTTTGCCCTTGCGGCGCTTCAGTGTGCCCTTCGATCTGGCCGATGACGGTCAGGCAGTGGATGACATGACCGCCCCGGCTCAGGGTGACCGTGCCCAGATCCTCAATATCCTCTTTTTCCATCCGGTGCTGCTCTGCGGGGGTGTCTTTTGCCGTATCCATGCGCGTTCTCCTTCCGTAGCAGGGTCTTTGTGGGGTCAGTATCCCCCGGCTGCCGGGGAAGTATGCAGGAGCGCGAATACAAAAAACTTTGTGAATTTTTTGCTTTTTTACAAATAGGTATTTGACATTCGCCTTTCATGCTGTATACTTTAAATAATATAACAGGATAAAACGGAACATCTCTCTGCGCGCAAAGAAGCCCCTTGCATGGCGGCAGAAGCTGCAGCGCGTTGGGCAGAAAGGAGAATTTTGCTATGAACACCCCCCAGAAAGCATCGATCCCTGTGATCAAGCGTCTCCCCAAATATTACCGGTATCTGCGCTCCCTGCAGGCCGATGGCATTACCAGCATCTCCTCCCGGGAACTGGCCTCTCAGATGGGCACCACCGCCTCGCAGGTGCGGCAGGACTTCAACTGCATCGGTGACGTGAACGGACGGCAGGGCATCGGCTACTCGGTGGAGAACCTGCTTTCCATTCTGGAAAGTCTGCTGTTCGGCAACGGTGACCGTCTGCCCACCATTCTGATCGGCTGCGGCCGTCTGGGCAAGGCGGTGAGCCGCTTTATTACCACCGATACCAACGGTTACAAGCTGATCGCGGCCTTTGACGTGGCCGAGAACGAGGTGGGCAAGGAGATCAGCGGTATCCGCATCCGGCACATTGACGAGCTGGAGGCTTTTTGTGAGGAAAACAAGCCCAAGGTGGCGGTGCTCTGTGTACCCCGTGATGGTGCACAGCAGGTCAGCGGACGGCTGGTGGATCTGGGCATCGAGGGCTTCTGGAACTTCTCCCACTATGACCTGTCGGTGTCGTACCCCAATGTGGTGGTGGAAAACGTCCATCTGGGCGACAGCCTGATGAGCTTGGGCTACCGTCTGCGCAATCAGGAGTGACGGCATGGCAAAATTGTATTTCCGCTACGGTGCCATGAACAGCGGCAAGAGCACAGCGCTGATGCAGGTGGCACACAACTACGAAGAGCAGGGCATGAAGGTGCTCATTTTAAAGCCGCAGGTGGATACCAAGGGCGGCGGGGAGCTGGTGAGCCGTCTGGGCGTGCGCCGCAAGGCAGACCTGCTGATCCCGCCGGAGCTGGACGTGTTCGAAGCTGTGCAGGCGGCAAACGCTGCCTCCGGGCCGCTGGCCTGTGTACTATGCGACGAGAGCCAGTTCTTTACCCCGGAGCAGGCCGAGCAGCTGTTCATGATCACGGTAGATTTGAACATCCCGGTGATCTGCTACGGTCTGCGGGCAGATTTTTCCCTCAAGGGCTTCCCGGGCTCTACCCGTCTGCTGGAGCTGGCGCACACCATCGAGGAGATGAAGACCATCTGCACCTGCGGGCGCAAGGCCATCTGCAACTGCCGCAAGGTGAACGGACGGTTCGTCTTTGAGGGCGAGCAGGTAGCCATCGACCTTGAAAACGATGTGCAGTATGTCAGCATGTGCCCCCAGTGCTACTTCAAGGCACGGCGGGCGTTTTACGCTGCAAGGAAAAACTGAGAGCGTTCTATATATGGATATAAGCCGCTGTACCGCGCCGGGTGCAGCGGCTTTTTTGCGTGGATTAAACCCTCTCAGGCACGGCTTCTGCCGGTAGGTAGAGCAAAACCTCCCCCTTTCGGGGGAGGTGGCATCGCGCAGCGATGACGGAGAGGGTTGACTTCCGGGCAAGCAGCTTTCCGCTTCAGTCGGAAACTGTACCGCCACCGCCAAAAAGCCGTCCCCTTGGGGAAGGTGGCTGCGAACGCAGTGAGCAGATGGAAGGGGTACCCCCACCATAGTCTCCAACAGGCTGTATACAGACTGATATATCAATTTGTTGCATTTTGTGAGAGAAACTGATATATCAACCGGACGGAATTCGCACGTTTTTTGCACTATTGATATATCAGTTCAGACCGGGCAGTTACTTGCCGGAGGGGAGAGGGCGTGGGAGAAGAAGGAAGCAGAGGAGAACGGCAGCGCACAAAAAATTACAGGCGAAACGGTAAATGTAACAGGAATTATTGAGATTTTTGCTGTTCTGCCCTTGTTGCATCCCAGATTTTTATGCAAGTCATTGAAGTATACAAGTTGCACAGTTTTTCAGCGCAAGTTTATTCATTTCGGCAAGGACGTCGAATCTCTTTCAAAAACAAGAGCAATATTTGTACGTTTTCATCATGTATCACTGTAAATTGCATCTTTCTTTTTTTGGTGGCTTTTGTTATCATAATTGTATACAAGGGGGCATGTGCAGGCCCCCTGCATGAAGATGTTTTCTATTAGGAGGAGAACAAAAATGAGCAAGGCAATTTCTCGTCGTAACTTCCTGATGGCTACCGGCGCTGTCGGTGCTGCAGGTCTGCTGGCTGCCTGCGGCAGCAAGCCCGCTGCTTCTTCCACCGCTTCTTCCGCTGCTTCTCAGGCCCCCGCTGCTTCCGCAGACGAGAGCCTGGCCCTGTCTGACGGCCCCGTCAACCTGAGCATCAGCTGGTGGGGCGGCGACAGCCGTCACGCTGCTTACCAGAGCGCTCTGGAGGCTTTCCAGGCTGAGCACTCCAACATCACCGTGGAGCCCACCTTCGCCGCATGGTCCGGCTGGGAAGAGAAGATGGCTGCTGCCTTCATCGCGGGCAACGCTCAGGATGTCTGCCAGGTGAACTGGAACTGGCTGTACAACTACTCTGCCGACGGCAGCAAGTTTGTGGACCTGAACACCACCTCCAAGTTCATCGACCTGACCCAGTGGGATTCCGCTGCTATGGACGCCTGCTATGTGGCCAACAGCCAGCAGTGCGTGCCCGTCTCCATGACCGGCCGTATCTTCTACTGGAACATGACCACCTTTAATAAGGCTGGCATCACCGAGGTTCCCAAGTCTCTGGACGATCTGATGGCTGCCGGTAAGGCTTTCCAGGAGAAGCTGGGCGACGATTACTACCCCATGCACCTGGGCGCATACGACCGTATGATCCTGATGGTGTTCTACCTCGAGTCCAAGTACGGCAAGGACTGGGCAGATCCCGTTACCTCCACCCTGAACTACACTGAGGAGGAGATCGCTGAGGGTCTGGCCTTCATCAAGAGCCTGGTGGACAACCACGTCATGATGAACCTGAAGACCTACTACTCTGCAAACTCCGATACCGCTACCCACCAGTCCAACGAGTGGATCACCGGTAAGATCGCAGGCATCTTCGAGTGGGATTCCGCTGCAAGCAAGTACTCCTCCGCTCTGGACGACAGCAACAAGGACGGCTTCACCGTCGGCGAGGAGATCAAGTTCGGCGACAACAACGGCGGCTTCTCCAAGGTGTCCATGGGTCTGGCTATCACCAAGACCTGCAAGAACGTTGCCGAGGCTGCTACCCTGATCAACTTCCTGCTGAACGAGGAGAAGGGCGCTTCCATCATGGGTTCTGAGTGCGGCATCCCCGCTTCCAAGGCTGGCCTGAAGTTCGCGCAGGACGCCGGCGCTGTCAAGAGCCTGGTTGCAGAGGCTAACGCCAAGGTCATGGCCTTCACCACCAACAAGCTGGATCCCCTGTTCGAGAACAACGACCTGAAGGCTTCCGGCACCGGCATCTATCAGGAAGTGTTCGACAACATCGACTACGGCGATCAGACCCCTGAAGAGGCTGTCGAGACTCTGCTGGACGGCATGGAGTCTGTTGGCTACACCATCGGCTAAGCTTACCTCTCTCTGACAGCGGTCAGAACCGGATATTCAGTATCTGAAATAAATAAGGGCATCTGCCGCCCGTACGACAGATGCCCTTGTTTTATCGGTGAATGGTTATCAAACCTTGAATGAATTGTTGCCGGTCTGTGACCTGCTGCACTGTCTGCTTCAAATCCTGTAAAAGGAGGACTTCGGATGAAAAAAAGTAATGCGCCCGCCGGCGCACGAACTCCGTTCCAGAAATGGGTCGATAAATATCAGGGCCTGTTTTATCTGATCCCCTGGATCATCGGCTTTCTCGTCTTTAAGGCGTTCCCCTTCGGTCAGTCGCTGTATTACAGCTTCACCGATATGAACTTCTTCAAGGACGGCACCAACTTTGTTGGTCTGGCCAACTACATTACCGCATTCCACACCAGAAAGATCACCAAGGCGCTGATCATCACCTTCAAGTACGCCTTTATCACCGTGCCCCTGAAGCTGATCTTCGCACTGTTCATCGCCTACATCCTGAACTTCAAGATCGCCTGCGTCAACCTGTTCCGCACTGTGTACTACATCCCCTCCATTCTGGGCGGCTCTGTGGCTATCGCCGTGCTGTGGAAGGCTGTGTTCAGCGTGGACGGTCTGCTGAACACCGTGGTGCGCGCTGTCACCTTTGGTGCGGTGCAGGGCCCCGAGTGGCTGAGTGACCCCAACTACGCGCTGTGGATCATCTGCTTTTTGCGTATATGGCAGTTCGGTTCCGCCATGGTGCTGTTCCTTGCTGCACTGAAGGGCGTGCCCGCAGACCTGTACGAGGCTGCTACCATCGACGGTGCCGGCAAGTGGCGTCAGTTCTTCTCCATCACCGTTCCGATGATCACCCCCATCATCTTCTACAACCTGGTCACTCAGATCTGCCAGGCTTTCCAGGAGTTCAACGGCCCCTACATCATCACCAACGGTGGTCCCCGTGGTTCCACTACCCTGATCTCCCTGCTGGTTTACAACTACGCATTCAAGTCCTATGACATGGGCATGGCTTCTGCTCTGGCATGGATCATGTTCATCATCGTCTGCATCCTGACGATCATTGCGTTCACCAGCCAGAAGAAGTGGGTCTACTACTCGGATGAAAGGTAAGGTGGCCAATATGGGAATGAAAGCATCGAATAAGATCGCAACCTTCTTTAAGTACTTCGTGCTGATCCTGGTTGGTGTCATCATGATCTATCCTCTGCTGTGGATGATCAGCGCTACCTTCAAGGATAACAGCGAGATCTTTGCAGGCATCAGCCTGTGGATCAAAAAGCCTACGCTGGATGGCTACCGCAACGCCCTGAACAACTTCGGCGGCTCCATCAACATCCTGCAGGCCATGCTCAACACTTACAGCTACGTCATCCCCAAGGTGATCTGCACTGTGGTGTCTGCCTGTATTGCCGCTTACGGCTTTGGCCGTTTCGACTTCCCCGGCCGCAAGCTGCTGTTCAACATCATGCTGGCTACCCTGTTCCTGCCGCAGGTCGTGCTGAACGTGCCCCAGTACCTGCTGTACAACAAGTTCGGCTGGGTGGACAGCCCCTTCTATCTGGCCATCTGGGTGCACTGCGCATTTGCTACCGAGACCTACTTCGTGTATCAGCTGGTGCAGTTCATGCGCAACGTCCCGCGTGATCTGGACGAGGCTGCCGCCATTGACGGCTGCTCCTCCTTCCAGACCCTGTACAAGGTCATCGTGCCCATGCTGGGACCCGCTCTGGTGTCCTGCGCACTGTTCCAGTTCATGTGGAGCTGCAACGACTTTATGGGCCCGCTGCTTTACGTCAGCACCCCCGGCAAGTACCCCATGTCCCTGTTCGTCAAGCTGTCTATGGACGGTGATACCGGCTTTGCATGGAACAAGATCCTTGCGCTGTCCCTCATCTCCATCCTGCCGCAGCTGATCGTATTCTTCTGTGCACAGGATCAGTTCGTTGAAGGTATCTCCGCAGGTGCCGTCAAGGGCTAATGCGCCATAAGAACATCTGACCAAGACCAACACCCCCTGTGCTGCTCCCAACGGATGGCACAGGGGGTGTTTTGGTTGATATATCATTTCGTCTGCTTCTTGCGGTACTGCAAAGGACTGATATCCATTACCTCGCGGAACACGCGGCGGAAGTGGGCTGCGCTGGCAAAACCGGTCTGCTCGGCAATAGCGCTGATGGAAAGCTCGGTGGTCTCCAGCAGCTTCTGCGCAGCCTCGATGCGGCGGTTGTTCAGGTAGTCCACGATGGACTGCCCGGTCACCCGCCGGAACAGGCGGCTGAGATAGTAGGGGGAGAGGTAGAACCGCGCCGCCACCTCGGTAAGGGAGAACTTTTGCCGGTAGTTGGCGGCAAGGTAGGCACACACCTGCTCAATGGTCTCGTTGCGGGGGCGCGCTGCGGCGCTGCTCTCGGCAAGGCACTCCTGCTCGACATAGTGCAGGATGAGCAGCAGGTACAGCCCGCCGGGGTAGTCCTGCTCCGGCATGGCAGCGCGCATCATCTCCAGCAGGGTGCGCAGGCGGCGAACCCACGGCACCGGGCCGTACAGCACCGTTACCTCGCCGGGCAAAAACAGCCGGGCAAAATCCCGCTGGGTGGCACTGCGCAGCTCGTGCAGGGCGCTGAGCGGGAACCGGCAGCCCACCAGTTCCGGTACGGCTGCACCGGCGGCAGAGAGCACCGCATCCCCTGCGCCCAGCAGCAGCGCGCTGCCGGGGTTTACCAGCAGGCTGTTTTCTCCCATTTGCAGGGTGCAGCTGCCCTCGCTTACCAGCAGAAAGGTGCACGTCTCCTCGTCTGCCGTCAGCTCCAGCTTGCTGCCGTTCAGCCGCACGGTGTCCGCTTTTACCTTTGCATGGATCTTTTCCCGTTCCGCTTTCATCTTGCGCATCCTTTCCGGAAACAGCCCTCCCGGTAGCCGGGAGAGCGCTTTTCCTCATGATACCACGTCTGCCCCGTGGGGGCAAGACAAACTCACAGGAGGTTATTTCGCATGAATCTGACCCTGATCCGTTCCATGACCCGCAGCGCCGTTTTTGAGCTGGAAAACGAGCTGTGCTACCGTCCGGCACACCCCTTTACCGTTGCCCTGAACGGCAAAACGGTGTATGAGGCCTGCAACACCAACGTGTTCTCCCTGTTCTCCCTGCTGCCCGGCACCACCTATACGGTGGAGGTGCAGGCCGAGGGCGAGACCCTGAAGCTGGATTTCACCACCGAGGCCGAGACCTTCTTTGTGGATGCTGCCCGCTATGGTCTGGTGGCTGACGGCGAGACCGACAACACCGTGCGGCTGCAGGCGGCGCTGTCCACCTGCCCCAAGGGCGGCACGGTGTATGTGCCCGCCGGCCGTTACCGCACCGCCAGCCTGTTCATGAAGAGCAACACCACCCTGTATCTGGAAAAGGGCGCGGTGCTGCTGGGCGATAACGACCGCACCCACTACCCCATCCTGCCCGGCGTGCTGCCCAGCGAGAACGAGGTGGACGAGTACTACCTGACCGGCTGGGAGGGCAACCCGCTGGACAGCTTTGCAGGTCTTTTGAACATTACGCAGGTGCATGACGTAGTGGTGACCGGCGAGGGCACGCTGGACTGCGATGCCGAAAACGGCGACTGGTGGGTGAACCCCAAGGTCAAGCGCATCGCATGGCGTCCCCGGGCCGTGGCTGCGGTGGACAGCGAGAACGTCTGCCTGCACGGCATCACGGTGCAGAACAGCTATTCGTGGACCATCCACCCCATCTTTGTCAAGCACCTTGACCTGCTCAACTTCAACATCAACAACCCCTACAACGCCCCCAACACGGACGGCATCGACCCCGAGAGCTGCGAGTATATCCGCATCATCGGCATGAACATCCATGTGGGCGACGACTGCATCGCCATGAAGGCCAGCAAGGTCTTTCTGGGCATGAAGCTGAAGCGCAGCTGTGAGCATACCGTCATCCGCAACTGCCTGCTGGACAAGGGTCACGGCGGCATCGTCATCGGCAGCGAGATGAGCGGCGGCGTCAAGGATATGGTAGTGACCCAGTGCCTGATGGACCACACCGACCGCGGTCTGCGCGTCAAGACCCGCCGGGGCCGCGGCAACACCGCCGTCATTGACGGGCTGGTGTTCCGCAACGTGGAGATGCGGGGCGTCAAGGCACCCTTTGTCATCAATATGTTCTACTTCTGCGACCCGGACGGCCACGGCCCTTATGTACAGTGCCGCGAGCCGATGCCGGTGGACGAGTACACCCCCAAGCTGGGCAGCCTGACCATGGAGAACATCGTGGCCACCGATGCCCAGTTTGCAGGCTGCTATTTCGATGGCCTGCCGGAGCAGCCCATCGAGCGGGTGACCATGCGGGATGTGAGCATCACCTTTGACCCCAACGCCAAGGAGGGACAGGCGGCCATGGCCGACAACCGTCCGCTGGTGAAAAAGCTGGCCATCTATGCCGAGAACGTCAAGGAGATCGACCTGCACAACGTGAAGATCGAGGGCTACGAGGGCGAGCGGCTGCACTTTGCCAACGTAGGACATTTTGAGGAGGACTGACCCATGACCCATGAAGAGATCCTGTCCATGCTGGGTGACTATGTGGACTACCTGATCGCCAATTCCAGCGCCGAGGCACCGATGTGGAACATCGAGAAGGTGCGCAGCGGCAAGCCCAACAAGTGGAACTACATCGATGGCTGCATGATCACCGCCTGCCTGAGCCTGTACAAGACCACTGGTGACGAGAAGTATCTGGAGTTTTCCAAGGAGTTCATCGACTACTTTGTACAGCCGGACGGCTCCATCAAGACCTACGACCCCAAGGAGTATAATCTGGACAACGTGAATCAGGGCAAGAACCTGTTCATTCTGTATGATATCTACGGGGACGAGAAGTACCGCAAGGCCATCGACACTATCCGCAGCCAGCTGCTCACCCAGCCCCGCACCAAGGAGGGCAACTTCTGGCACAAGGACATCTATCCGTGGCAGGTGTGGCTGGACGGCACCTATATGGCGCAGCCCTTCTACATGGAGTACGAGACCCGCTTCAACAAGATGCAGGGCTGCATCGACAGCTACAAGCAGTTCATGAACATCAAAAAGCACATGCGGGACGAAAAGACCGGCCTGTACTACCACGGCTACGATGAGAGCCGCCAGATGTACTGGGCAGACCCCGAGACCGGCTGCAGCCCCAACTTTTGGCTGCGCGCCATGGGCTGGTTCCTTGTGGCAATGGTGGATGTGCTGGAGCGCATGGACGAGCAGCTGTACAACGAGTATCGCGGCATCATGGCCATGCTCAAACAGGCTGTGGAGGACATGCACAAGTTCCAGGACGAGCAGACCGGGATGTTCTGGCAGGTCATCGACCACCCGGAGGCCGAGGGCAACTATCTGGAGACCAGCGGCACCGCTCTGTTTGCCTATGCAGTGCTCAAGGGCGTGCGTCTGGGCTATCTGCCCAAACGCATGGCTGCATGGGCGGAGAAGGCTTTCTACGGCACCTGCGACCGGTATCTGTCCAAGAACCCGGACGGCAGCTTGCAGCTGGACGGCATCTGCCTTGTGGCGGGTCTGGGCGGCAAGGATCACCGTGACGGTTCTCTGGCCTACTACTTCAGCGAGCCGGTGGTCTGCAATGACGCCAAGGGCGTAGGCCCGCTGGTGCTGGCCTATACCGAAATGATCGCACGGAAGTAACCAAAAACGGGATACAGCAAGGCTGAGCAGCTGCAAAAAGTGGCTGCTCAGCCTTTTTGCGTGTCTTTTTTGCCCCCTTGCATAAACTGCCCGCCGCTGTCCCACACTAAGCCCAGAAAAGTTCCCGTACACAAAACGAACAGATGGGAGTAACAAGCATGGAGCAGATCAAAAAATTTCTGCACGGCAAGGGCTTTGCCCTGCTGCTGACCGCAAGCCTGCTGGCTGCGGCTGCGGCAGGGGTGTGGGCGGTGCGCGCCCTGCGGGCAGAACTGCAAAAAAGTCTGGATGGACTAAACGCCCCCGACACCACCCAACAGACCACCCCGGAAACAGAACCGGACTGGGACGCACAGGAGGACACCACATGGCAGCAGCCCGTGACCGACGTTGCAAACAGCAAGGCAGATGTGCCGCAGCAGACGCCCTCTGGGGCATCCTCTGGTGCGCAGTCTGGCTCTGGTTCGCTGCGCGAACCCTCGGCACTGCAAGGCGCATCCTCGCCTGCCAGCAGTTCGGCACAGCCTGCCGCCGCGCCCTCTATGCCGGGGCGCGTGCTCAACGCCTTCAGCGGCGATGAACTGGTGTATAACAAAACCCTTGGGGACTGGCGCACCCACAACGGCGTGGACTACGCCTGCACGCAGGGTGCAGCGGTGGCGGCACCCGTGGCTGGCAAGGTGGTCTCTGCCGGGGCAGAGGGCAACTGGGGCACCGTGGTGGTGCTGGAGGATGCCGCCGGCCGCCTTTGGCGGCTGTGCGGTGTGGCGGACCCTGCCGTAAAGGCGGGGGATACCGTAGCCGCCGGGCAGAAGCTTGGCACGGTGGGCACTGTCGGCTGCGAATGCGCCGAGGAGAGCCACATCCATGTGGAGGTAAAGCAGGGCGAAAACTACCTCGACCCGGCAAAGCTGCCGGAGTAAGCAAACCATAAAAGGGGCTGCAGCAGCGGCTCCTTTTTTGCTGCGTCAGGCGGTACGGCGCGTTTGCAGCAGCCAGAGAACCAGCGCCGAAAGCACCCCGGCTGCCAGCAGTACATCTGCGGGGTGTGCGGCCCAGTGCTGGAAGGCAATGCCGTAGGCTGCCTGCCCGATGGGCTGGGTCAGGCAGGCCAGCACGGTGCAACAGGCGGTAGTTTTGCCCAGCTGTGCCTGCGGCACCAGCACTTGCAGCTGCGCAAAGAACCATACATTGAACAGCGCTGCCACGGCCATAAACACGGCCCCCAGCACCAGAATGCTGCTGAACTGCAGCACTGACACCCGGAGGGCAAGACCCAGCGCGGCGCACACGCCGCTGAGCGCCAGCAAAAGAGGCGTGCCGCTGCGGATGGGACGCCGGACAAAGACGGTTCCGGCCAGCACGCCGCCTAAAATGCCGCCCGCGCTCAGCACCGCCTGCACAAGACCAAGGGAGGCATCACTTTTCTGCAGGGTCTGTACCACCAGCACCGGAACACCTACGGTGAGGGCGGGGACTTCCAGCAGGTTTACAGCCGCCATGGCGGCAGCTAGCCGCAGCACCGCAGCCTGCCCGGTGAGGAACTGTGCACTTTCCAGCAGATCGGCCCACAGAGAACGGACGGAGAGCTTTGTGTCATATGGGACATCCTGTGGGATGCGCAGACAGAGCTCCATCCCGGCAGAAAGTGCAAAGCAGCAGCCGCAGAGCACCAGCAGACCCCGGATGCCGAGGTGCTCCAGCAGAACAGCACCCAGCAGGGGACCGAGAAGCTCGTCCACGGTATCCACCAGTTGGATGACTGCGTTGCCGCGCAGCAGCTGGGTGCCGTTCAGTAGCAGAGGCAGGCAGGCGCGTACCACGGGCTGGTAAAGCCCCTGAATGGCGTACAGACTGCCCAGCACTGTCAGGACCAGCGGAAGCAGGGGCAGATGCGGCAGTCCGGCAGCGGCTGCAGCCGCAATACCGGCGGTCACCAGATCCAGCAGTGCCATCAGGCGGGCTTTACGGCAGCGGTCTGCCAGTGCGCCGCCGGTCAGCATTCCAGCAAGGGCGGGCAGCATGGCCAGAGCGGTGATGCCACCGTACAGCGCGGCAGAACCAGTCTGCCGCAGCAGATACAGCGGCAGCGCAAACCGCAGGGCGGCATTGCCGAACAGGGAGACGATCTGTCCAAGGACGATAAGGACAAAAGTGTTCATGGAAACCTCCTGCTTTTTTATTTACAGACTGTTGGTCTGTATTTACATACAAAAAAAGGCGGAGCGTTCCGCCCGGGAAATTCAGTCTTTGACCGGTGTGCACAGCTGCACCAGCTGCTCGGCCTGCGCATCCGTCAAAAGGTCCAGCCCAAGTGCATGGGTCATTTGCTGAAACACGACGTTCCGCGCCCGCTGCTGGGCCGGTGTGGTGGGGCGTGTCTGGGGAGAAAGCCAGATGTCTGCCAGCACGAACAGCGCTTCGGCCAGCGCATTGGCATCGGTGGTGTGGATGGAGCCGTCCGCCATGCCCTGCCGGATCATGGGTGCAATGCACTCCGGGGCCAGATGCGCTTCAATGTTGGTCAGCTCCATGGCAAGGAACTGCGGGTTGCTGCACAGGTGCGGCAAAGTCTGCGCGATCTGCTGCTGCCGCTGCCCGGCAAAGGATGCTGCAAACACCGCCTGCAGCTTCTGCAGCCCGGTCAGGGCCGGGTCGTCCCGGATATGGCGCAGCGGCTCCCACATCTGGTCGCCCAAACGGTCACCGACGCGCTGCGCGATCTCCTCCTTGGAGCGGAAGTGATGGTACACCGCCCCTTTGGAAAGCTTTGTGGCATCGATGATGTCCTGCAGGGTGGTATTCTGGTAGCCCTTCTGGAGGAAGAGCAGGGCGGCGGCGTCCAGGATCTTTTCAACGGTCTGTTCCGGGTATTTGTTGCGCGGCATGGCCGATGCTCCTTTTT
>ENA-OZSX01000049-OZSX01000049.1-human-gut-metagenome-genome-assembly--contig:-NODE-49-length-38101-cov-8.417652_pt1 | contig 38101 bp, 55 predicted proteins | sample MGYA00244131_ERZ653984 | MGnify/ENA primary metagenome ERZ653984 (study PRJEB26926, sample SAMN06164778) | human gut metagenome | biome: ENVO:00009003; feature: ENVO:2100002; material: ENVO:00002003...
TCTCCGAACAATGCAGCGACGTTCTGCATCGCCTTTTCTTTCCTCTGTTTCTCTTTCTGATACTCAACCGCCTGTTCACAGGTGCAGGACATTGTCGCCTGTTCCTCTGCCTGTGGCTGTGTCAATTTCTCCTCGCTGTCGATCTGCACCATCTGTCCGCAGAATCGACACGGTGCTGTGTTGATGATGTTTCTCATGTTCAATCCTCTCTTTCTGTCGCTCTCATGCGACCTCCTGCAAAATTATCTTTCTGAATATGCTCTCAAATATCGGAACTGCGATGCTGTTCCCTGCTTGGTCATATAAAGCCTTGTAATATTTCCCGTTTCTCTCTTGAACTGCTTTCGCCCTGTCAAAATCCTCGTCTGTATATCCCATCAATCTCCAACACTCACGCTCTGTCAAATACCGATACCGTCCATCTCCTCGGTCGATGACCTGTGCAGGTGTCCGGTCTTGCCTTGTTGTGATTGTATATGCACAATCTTTGATGACCGTCGCTCTCCGGATTCCTTTTTCTCCGATACATGCAAGGACGGACGGTTGTGTCACATCGTAGATGTCCGGAACGTCATCCTCAAGGAACTCTTGCAGGTTTCGCATCGGTGTCCTTATGAGGTCATCGAACTCAAATTTTTCACCATTCAGAACAGAAACCGTGAACACTCTTTCTCTCGCCTGTGGCAATCCGAACTCTCTTGCATCTAAAACCGCATAATTATTCGTGTACCCCAGTTTTTCCATCTCGACCATGTATCTGTCGAAATTCGGTCTCATGTACTTTGATTTCACATTCTTCACGTTTTCCCATATCACATAACGAGGTCGCCATTCTCCCATATTCTCAATGATATGTATTGTCTCCCACATGAGAGAGGAACGTGTTCCGCTCCCCTCGTCTGAACCTTTCCCTCTGTTAATTCTTCCGTCTCCTGTCGCTTTCCCTTGATGTCCTGCGATGCTCATGTCTTGACAAGGCGAACCATGAATCAAAATATCCGGTTTCAGATTCCATCCGACGACCGTCTGTGTTTTATATTCTAATTCCTCACGGAACATCGAATTGTATGACCGGACTGCTTTTTCGTTGATCTCCACATAGTCGATTGCTTTTGTTGGGATGTTCAAATTTCTCAAGGCACATCGAGGCGAACCAATTCCCCCGAATAATTCAAGGATTTGTATTGTCTCGCCCATGTCCTGCTGCCTCCTCTCTTTTTGCAAGTTCTTCTTTTGCCAGTTTTATGAAATCTTTCAAATCTTCCAGTCTGCGGTTGTACTTCTCAAACGCTTTCCGTGCATTGTCGTACTGCCATTTAAGAAAAAGCCATTGTGTTGTTCCCTCTTTCTCTTTCAATTCTTTTCTGCCTTTTCGATGGTCTCTTTCAAATCTCCGCTATACTTGAATGTTGTTCCGTTCTTTTTATGCACCGCTCTCATTCCTGCCATGTCTACCCCTCCAGTTCCTTGAGTAATTCATGAACCACATTGCGATAGTCCTGTGACACGATGCAGTTCTTTGAAAACTGCGGGAGGACTGCCATTCTCATTGATGCCTTTTCCGCTACAATCGACCGACGAATCGGTGTGACGAACATGTCAAATCCGGAACTGGTTTTCATCCACTCCTCGAAATCCAGTGATGTCTTGTTTTTCTGTCTCATGGTCACAAGACCTTTGATTCGGAGTTCCGGATTGATTTCCCGCAGGTCGTCAACCTGCTCCTGCAAATTGTGAATCGCCTCGTTTTCATATCCTCCGACCTTTACGGGTGCAATGACGAGTTCTGCTGCCAGTAGAATGTTGATGACCACCATATCAAGCAGACGACCACAATCACAAATGCAATAGTCGTATGCCTCGGATATTTCCTCCAGTGCATCCCGCAGCCTCGTGACTTGATTTGCCTCCTGCTTGAGCAGCAGTTTCATGTCTGTCTGCATGAGATACCCGTTTGCAGGAATGATGTCAATGTGACTGTACTGTGTGGGTCTTATCAAGTCCGTTGTCCGGTATGACCCGCCTACGCTCACATGACGCTCAAGCAGTTCACTCATTCCTGTTCCCTCCGGCTCGTATGCCTCGAATGTCTTGGATGTATCGCCCTGCGGGTCTCCGTCGAGAATGAGAACACGTTTCTCCTGCTCCTCTCCCAACATGTAGGCGATTGCATCCGATGTCGTTGTCTTTCCGATTCCACCTTTCGGTGACATAACTGCAATAATTTTCATTTTTTTCTGTTCCTCCTGTTATCCTCTTGTTACCTGTTACATGAAACCTCTGTCGTCCGGCTGTCTCCATCCGCAGCGGTGCAGGTGCATCCCCTCGCCCACCTTGTAGAGTGTATATGTGAACCCTGCTCCCAGTGCTATGACAACGACTGCTGCCACAATGATGATTTTCCTCATGTCCTCACCTCCCCGATATATCGTGATTGTGTGGTATATACACAACTGCAAATCTCTGAAAGAATAGTCCGGTGTTTCCTCCGGTTTCATCGGTGCAATGAGACCCCGTTCCTTGTATTTCCTGTGAGTGATCTCCGGAATTGCTCGGAATCTCTTGACCTCTGCATCTCCTATCTGTGCGACAATGTCCTTGTCAACCTCCATGTTTGCGAAATACTGGTTGTATATCTCCTCACCGTCCTTGATGACCCGAACCCTGTCCGGACTTTCAAGCAACGTCATAACATCCTTGACCGTCATCCTGCTGCACCTCCTCATTTCTTTCTCGGTTTGCTCTCTTTGATTTCCCCATTCTTGAGGATGCTGTTGTTCGGTATATCCATGACCATCTTTTCGATTGCGTCCTGTTTTCCACTCGCTCGCCCCATCACAATCATGACATCGTTCATCCTCCAACTATTGAGAGATAAATATTTCTTGATGACCTCGATTGCCTCCTCTGCGGAGTAGCAGGTCGCCACGAAATGACCTGCCTCTGCCATGTCTTTGAGGAACTCTTTCTGTGATACCTGCTGCCTGTTGTCTCCGAACTTCATCTCGATGTATAGTCCGCAATAAATTCCTTTCGGATATGGCAAGCAAAGGTCGCTCACTCCCGCCTTGACACCCATCTGTTTGAGTTTCACCGCCTCCTGCTTGTTCCTGCTGCCTCCGTTCGGTACATGGTGCAGCCATTTCAATTCCGGATAGCGGTTCATGTTCCAGTTCGCCCATGACACGACATTGATTTGCTCCGTGTCCTCACTTCTCATTGCATATCTCATGTTCATTCTCTTTCACCTCTTTCCTGCTGCCTATCTCCTGCTTGCACATGTCATAATATTCGCAGAACAGACACACATGTCTGCAATCCTTGACCCTCAACATGTGCAGAATCCTCTCAATCACCTGCATCTTGCTCCAGTTCCTCCTCGATTTCTTTCATCCGGCTCATGATGGTCTGATTGTACTCATACACATAGATTCCGTTTTTCCATAGATGTTGTTTTGCTCCCTGCTCCCCGTAGTTATACGCTGCAAGTGCATCTTGAATCGTTCCGTATCTCTCAATCAGTTCCGACAGGTAATCAATCCCGACGAGTACGTTCTGATATGGGTTCGTGAGGTCTGTGACGTTCAGACGCTCCATCCTGTCTCTGTGGCGCTCCTCATATATCTGCATGTACCCGATAGAATGACCATCATCACCAACCTTGTCGAATTTATATCCGGATTCTTTCTCAATCAGAGCGACCACAAGGTCATATCTGACCCCGTACTGCTTGCAGACGCAATATGTATATACCTGCATCTTTTCCGGAAAATAGCCACCTGTCCGACTGTATTCCTCCGGTATCTCATAGAGCACGAATCCATCCTCCTCGCCTCCCCAGTCTGCCGACATGGTGTCAAATACTGCATACTTGTCCGGTTCTGTGTCCTGCTCCTGCTGCCATGTTCGCACCTGCTCAAGCATTGCATTTTGTCCGGATGCCTCTCTTTTCTCGTCGATTCTCTGCATCCGTGCATTGAACTCCTGCGACTGCTGCTCATACTCCTCAAATTCCTTGTCATCTCGCATGACAGAGCGTGTCAGACCTATGCTCACAGCGATCGCCAGTAATACCATCACCGCAATATATGTCCGTTCCCGTCTCCTCCTGCTCATTCTTCTCTTTCTTTTTACTTTCATTGCTACCTCCGTTTCCTCATTCTCGCCCGTATGTAGAACATTGAGTTGAAATCGTTGTAATAGATTCCCGCATCCGTAAAATCAAAATCCGGATACCATTTCAACATCTGCTCACGAACCTGCTCATGTCCTTTTCTCATGGTCTCGACGTATGTTCCGATTTTCTTATATCCTCCGGCTTTTGCTGTCGGTCTCTTGGAATGAACCACCTTGATGTCGGGGTCTCTCAATCCCTGTGAGGAGTTCCACCGTTTCTCCGATTTCACCCTGTTCTTTTCCTCGACGATATACTTTGCCATTCCTGTCAAACCGTTCTCGTCCTTTTGCAGCCTCCGAACCTCGTTCCTGCTGCTCTGTTTCCAACATCCCTCAACCACATCCATGTCCATGTCGCCATCCATGACAATGTGATGATGCCACCGGATTTCCTCTGTCGGATTGTAGGCAGTCACATAGACATATCTTGCGTTCGGGAGACCCCTTTTCTTTCTCTGATAATTCACCCGTCGGATGAATTTCTGCACATTCTTGATTGCTGCGTCGATGTCTCCGTCCGGAGGGAGATGCTCATTGTCGTATGTAAACGTGAGCCACAAATCCCTGTCCGTGAAATTCTCATTGATAAGACGCTCCACATATTTCCTTGCGTTCTTGTCATTCAGATTCCTTTGAGCCTTGTCATTGTCCTTTTTGATACTCCGACCCTCCGGAGGTACTTCATCCATTTTCTTGAACTGTGGATATATCTCAACCTCGAACTGGTCTCCTGCTCGTATCTCCTTGAGTGCATATACAACCTTTTTCCCTTGCTTGAACATCTGCTCAACAAAAAACTCGTGCATATCCTCAAGGCTCTTGTTGTATGCTGCCTCATAGTCATACGGGATGAACGTCATCCCTTTCTTTCTCTTTGCCATTCTGACACCGTTCCTCCTGCTGCCCTTATATATACTTTTCAACGACTTGTTACTATCCATCACAAGGTCGTCAAAAGGGTCTGAAACCCTTTGAATCACGGGGTTTTCCCCGCTTTTTCATGCTTGCAATATGGTGTCAGATTTGCTATAATATTTTTAGGTTTTGAGCGTCTGACACAGACTGCTAAACGGGAGACCGCTGCAACGGTCTCCTTTCTTTTTGCTCTTTTTTCTCATGCTCTGCATATTCATTTTGAATGATTCTGACTGTACTCCTCACCTCCTTATGCTTGCATCGTAGTCCTCAAATCTTGGTGTTTTCCAAAACACAAAATTGTTACACCACCTTTGAAGTTTTTTATATATGTGGTCTGCGTGTTCCTTGTCGTATATCATCGGATATGGTATGAACTCCAGTGATCTGCAAAATTGTATTCGTTCAATGTCCTGCTCAATGGTCGTGTCGAAATTGCACAGGACATAAACCATCACCCTCCCTCTGTCTTTGTTGTACCCCGTCATTTCCTTGAACATCTTCATTTTTGCCTCAATGATGTCCTTGTCTGTGTACCTGTCGTATGCCACATGTATCGTTTCGAGTTTTATCTGTTTTAGCAATTCAATGTTTCTCTCATTCATGAGACGGATGTCTAACCCTTGATTGAAATTCACTCTTGCTTTGCTGTCTTTCAACTGCTGCAATAATTCCATGTGTTCCGGACATGCCAACGTGTTCGGGTCGCATAGGACAATATTTTTTTGTCCTCTCCAAAACTCTGACAGATCAGCGACCTTGTGCGATCGCTTTCCCTCTTTACATCCAACATGACAGAACTCGCATCCTCTCGGACATCCTCTTGTTAAAAATCCGAACGCTTTGTCCTGCGTCAATTCCGGATATATGGAATAGTCCGGATATATGTGTTCAACCTCCGGAGGGAGTTCTTTGTCTCGTTCTTTTTGATAGTGCTCCCGACCGTCTGCCAGTTCGATGCAATATCCACTCCCTCCTCGAACAACTTCATCCGCATCCACAAAATACGGATAATCTTGTGTAAAACTGAAAACCTTTGACATGTACACTCTGTTCATGTGACCGCTGAAAAGTGGCTCGTACCACTCAACCGTGTCTCCCTGCTGTTTATGCCATGCCGACAATTTCATGAGTGGGATGTTCGGGAAATTGTGACCATCCACGTCTATCAATCCCACTCTCATGCTGTTGCAACCGCTGTCTTTCCCTGCTGCTCCCATTTCTGACGTTCCTCCTGTTTTCCTGCCATATATCCGGCAATATAGGACTTGTCAACGTCATCCATCTGTGTGAACCGCTCTGCGATATTCTCAATCATTTCTTTTCTTTCATCCTTTGACATATATGTCACGCTCCTCTCTTTCCTCTGATTCTCTCAAGTTCTGCCTGTATGTCTTTTCCGGAATAATCTGCAAGCAGTTTCTCCGAAATGTGATAAGTCCATATTGATGACATCTGCACCGCTGTTCCGATAGGGAGTTTCCCTTGCTGCATCGCTATTCGGATGAATTGCGGTGATACATTCAATATGACTGCTGCCTCGGTTGGCAATATACGTCCGACTTCCATCCGTCTGACCTCCTGTTCTGACCTGCCTTGTCAATGCGTGGGCGGTCATCCCACACAGACGGGCGACTGCTGCCCGTTTCGGCTCTCAATAGTCGTCCTCAATCTGTTCGTCTGCCTCTGTGTAATATTCCCCGTCATATCCTTTTGACATGATTCTCTGATAGCATCTGTCACACACCAGTCTGAACGGGATTCCATGACAATCCTTTGTGAAATACATATCCTCACGATCAACCTCATGTTCGCACACCGGACATGTCCGAATGTCACGCTCCTCGAATCTGCATGACAACCCATTCTGTCTCCTCCGGCAATCCTCGACCGTTCCGTCTCGTCCTGTCATGAGTTGGTTTTTGCAGATGTCGCAATCATTTCCCTCGTTGAAATATTTCATTTCCTGCATCCTGTTTCCTCCTGTGGAGGCTCTCTCGGTCTGTTCATGACCTCGCCTCTGTTCCGGCTGAATTTACCGTGTTGTGTCTTTTCGCCTTAAAAAGTCACCGAAAACCTGTCATCCAACTATGAACCTTTTAGCAAGTTCACCCGCTGCCATGTTTCTCACGGTATTCCGACGCTGTCTTTCGGCTTGCCATCGTCAGAGCGTCGGTCGCCATCCGGACGCTGACGGGGCGACTGCTGCCCCGTTTCGGCTTTTTCTTGTCCTGTTTTCTTTCCTGCCCTATAATGAATGTGCGACCATTCTCAAATGACAGGAGGTGAAACAATATGGACGATTTGACTAAGGAATAAAAACATCTTCTTGTTTCCATGTATAAAGAAGTATTGAACCGTCAACCTGCTCTTTCGATGGAAGATGCAAACAAGTTCGACGATTCCGACCAACTCATTGAACTCTTTTCTCTCAATGCGTCATCCGACTACGTCTCTGACTTATGTTGGAAACTGCATTCAAAGGGATATATCCAGTGTTATTCCGGAGATGACCTTGCGAATGATATTTCTCTATCTGACAAAACGATTGTCTGCATGGAGAACAGATTCAAAAACGGTCTGAAAGATGTTCTTTCTTTTCTCTCTAACTTTATTTAATCCATGGAGGATGTTTCATTTCTTGAGACATCCTCTTTTTCATAGAAACTCCCGTTTTTGCATTTCCCTCGTCTCTCGAAATTCATCGCATGGCTGATGTCAGTCGTGTGTCTGCAATCTCCTCCGTTTTTATAACAGTTTCTTTTCTTGCAATTTTCTCGTTCTCCATCGCAGAGATAAAAAATTTTTTCCATCTTTTCGCCTCCTATCTGTTGCCTTTGGTTACATTATAGTGACCGAAGTTCACCTTGTCAATACTTTTTTGTTGCCTCTGGTTACTTTTTTATTGATTTTTGTCAGTTACCGTGCTATGCTTTAGAAAAAAAGAGGAGGTGATTCTATATGACGCAGGGTGAACGCATAAAGGATGTGCGAAATTCTCTCGGTCTTACACTTGAAAAATTCGGTGAAAAACTTGGTGTGACGAAAACTGCAATTTCCCGCATCGAAAAGGGTGAACGCAGTCTCACCGAACAGATGACAAAATCCATTTGTCGAGAGTTTAGCGTTGATTATATGTGGCTGACTACTGGAGAGGGAGAGATGTTCGTCGAATCCGACGACGACTTTTTTGAAAGAATTGACCGCATCATGGCGGGTGAGAATGAATCTCGCAAAAATATGATAAAAACTCTCTTGTATGCCTCGGACGCTGATATTGAGGCATTTGACAGACTTGTTGATTATTACATTTCTTTGAGAGCGGATAACAAAAAAGACTGACAGTCTTTTTCAACTGCCAGTCTCGTGGGTGTACAGATATAAAACGAATTTATATATCCTCTTGAGGACTTTTTCGCTTTGTATCTTACCGACTAACTCAATGATAGTCTCTTTGTAATGCAAGGGAACACCACCCCTTTCCGAAACACATCATATCACATATTTCCATGATTGTGGAAATATCGGAGTTCATTTCCATAATTGTGGAAATCGTCTCCCGTTCCCACTCACGGAACATGTCATGTGATACAATTATTTGTATTCGGATTCAAACAGGTCGGTTATTTTGACCCCCAGTGCAATCGCTATCGTTTCGAGTTGAAACAATGTCGGTGACACCTTACCGTTTTCGATGTTGTTGAGCGTCGATTTTCCGATTCCGGATTTCTTCGCCAACTCCATCAACGTGAACCCTTTTGAGGTTCTTGTTTCCCATAACAAAACTTTCATCCTGCTCACCTCCTTTCGCAAGGAAAAGTGTACAAGGTGATAGGTTTGTTCTAAAGAATGGAGGTGTTTTGCATGAAATACGGTGTCAGAAAACCGAATGTCAAAAAGAGCATAAAGGCAAGGACTACCGGAAAAGTAAAGAGGCAGGTCAAAAAGGCTGTGAATCCTCTTTATGGTAAAAAGGGAATTGGGATTGTGAATGACCCGAAAAAGGCTGCTTATAATGCAGTGTATAGTCGAACGACCGTCGGGGTCTCTGATGTGATGAAAAGTGCATCATCCGGAAACGGACACACATCCGCATCCTATGACACACCTGCTCCAGTGAAAAAGGAATATTCCGACCGGACATACAATGTCTGTGGAATTATCCTCATGGTTCTCGCTGTTGTGCTTGTGCTTTTGGGATTTCTCCTGCTGCTTGCTGTTCCTGTTGGCGGTGTTGCTGCCATCCTGTTGGGTGTCGGCTGTTTTGCCATCGGTCGCAAGTATCGGAAAATTGTGAAAGAACGCTCTGAAAAATAGATTTACACATAAAAAGACGACCCGTGCTGCAACACGAATCGCCTTTGTGGAATCTCTTATCTCATGCCCTGCAAAAAGCATTTTGATAGATGAATCCTGCAAACACCATTCTATCATAAAACCGTGCTTTTTGCATTGGTTTTATTTTTTATACTCTTTTTTAGGATGGTGATTGAATGAAACTACCGAACGGGTTCGGGTCGGTCTATAAATTATCCGGAAACCGACGAAATCCCTATGTCGCAAAAAAGACAAAAGGGTGGGAAATCGACCCTATAACTGGAAAATCAAAACAATTATATATAACCGTCGGATATTACCCGACACGCAAAGAGGCTCTCACTGCATTAGCGGAATATAACAAAGACCCCTTTGATTTGCACCATGCAACTATTACTTTCGAGGAAGTGTATGAGAATTGGTCAGAAATCCATTTTGAAAAAATCAAGGACACGAATGGTTACAAGGCTGCTTTTAACACATCGAAACCCCTGTGGAAAATGAGATTTGTTGACATCAAACTGGATCACCTGCAAGGTGTCGTCGATAGCTCCGGCAAAAATACTCCCACACTTAAAACCTTGAAAATCCTGTGGGGTCTCATGTATGACTATGCTGTCATTCACGAGATTGTGTCTCAAGATAAAAGAGACATGGTCAGATACGTCGATATAGGCAAGGCAGGAAATCCGAACGCATACAACCGGAAACCTTTTTCAAAGAAAGAGATTTCTATTCTGTGGAAATGTAAGGATTCAAACATATATGTGACCGTCATTCTTATTATGATTTATTCCGGTGTCCGTATCGGGGAACTCCTCGACCTTGAGAAAAAGGACATCCATCTTGATGAACGATGGTTCTATGTGAAAGAATCCAAAACAGAGGCAGGAATCAGAGAAGTTCCCATTGCTGAAAAGATTGTACCATTCTTTGAATACTGGATGAACCGGAAATGTGACCATCTGATTTGTACACCCGACGACGAACCTTTTCAGTACCGGAATTATTATGATTCTTACTGGATTCCTCTGATGCTTGAGTTCGGTTTCGGGAAATTCGTCATTGATGAAACGAAAAAAGAACCTGTCTATGACGGACACCGCCCGCATGATACAAGACACACCTGCATCTCTCTCCTCACCGAAAAGGAAGTTGACGAGAGATTCATCAAGAAAATTGTCGGGCATAAAGGACAGGGTGTGACCGAAAACGTCTACACCCACATTGAACTCCCGACCAAACTTGAGGCGATCAATTTGATTTGATGGAGGGTAATGTCATGAACAGAACAGAATACAAGAATAATTTTTATAAAGAGCATTATGAACGAATAAACCTCGCAGTTCCTAAAGGAATGAAAGATATTATCCGGACGCTCGCAGCAGACAAGGGAATGTCTATCAACGCATACATTCAAGACCTTGTCAGAAAAGACCAGTGCGGAATGTTCGACACGATGCAGGTTGCAGAAAAGAACAGGGAAATGATTTCCGGAATCACTGGAAACATGCACGACGGATATGACATCATATTCAAGGACGGTCATTCCTGTCACTGCCGGACGAAAAAAGATGTCCGGTCATGTATCATTGAATACTGCAAAGAAAAGGGTGATTGAATCGCCCTTTTTTCATGCAAAAATGTGTCTTGCACAAGATTTCAAAAGTATTGCACAAGACACCTGTTTTCGTGTTAGTTACCTGTGTGTTACCTGTTAGTTACCGGAACATTTTCGTGTGTTTTGATGGTGTCTGATAGATTTTCAGAATATAAAGAAAACCCCGAAAACACTGGATTTTCGGGGTTTGTTGCTCTTTTTCGATATTCGGTTGAATTATCGTTTGGATAATTCCGACCCTTGAAAAATAAGGCTTTTCAAGGATTTTGTCAGTTACCCGTGTGTTACTCAAACCCCTCGGAGAGCTCTCCCGTTGTTTTATTATAACACACCCGTCCGGAACTTACACCTCAATGATGCGAACATGCTCCGGCTGACCGGACAGGAAAATTCCGTCGATAGTCTCAAGCATTTTCTTTCCCTCTACTGTGTGAATTGCCTTGATATAATACGACTGTCCTCTCACTGCACGTCCGCAGATACTTTCATTGCCCCATGATGCAGAACGACGGAGATTCAGAGCACCATCACAATCAACGATCGCTCTTGTGGTCTTTTCCGGATAGATTGTGTCAGAATCCGACACCTGTTCCTCTGTTTTTCTTTCATCGTCTCCGGATGTCTCCTGCCCTGTTGCATCGTCTCCATCGCCGGAGGTCTGCTGTCCGTTCTCCTGCTCGCTATTTGCTCCATTCTGCCCGTTTTCCGGTTCTACTGGTGCATTTCCTCCAGTGCCTCCGTTTTCGTCGTCTGTGGACGCTCCTGCGTCGCCCTGCTGCCCCTCTGCATCCTTTTCATCGGTGAGGGTTGTTGCTGTTTTGAGTTCCTCTGCGGTCATCGTGCCGACCTTGTTCCCGTCTGCATTGTAGGTGTTCACGCTACCGTCGGGATTTGTCTCCAGTGCTCCCTCCTGAACATTGTCCGTGAGTGAGCCGATGACGTTTCCGTTTTCATCCCACACAACCAGTTCCTCGTTTTTTGCTGCTGCTTTCAACGCTCCCTCGATTGTCTTGTATTCCTTGCAGTCCTCTTTTTTGAACTCCGTTCCTTTGCCTAAATAGTATAACATGTTTTCGCCCTCCTCTGCTACTTTTTGAGATATTTGCTCGACGCAAATCCCACCACGTTTTTATATGCTACATACAACCACTTCACTCCGGACACATCCGTGTAATATCCATAACACTGACACGTCTCTCCGCTCTGCATTGTCGTCAAGACTTTCTTGTCTTTTCCTGTTCCTGCTCCCGACCGTAGATTCAACGCTCCTGCTCCCGTTACCTTGTACGTTCCTGCAAGGCTCTTGTTGAACCCTTTTGCGGTCTCCAGTTTCACGTTGCTATTGATTGGAACTGTCTGCGATGCACCTCCTCCGGATGCCTTTGCTCCATTGGTGAGGTTCGTCGCCACATGAGCACCATCGTTCAACAGAATGTCGCCCTCAAGCAAATACGCATCTGATGTCAGATATTTTTTATCTGTCAGCACCTCGAATCCTGCTGCCTTGAGTGCTGCCCGCAGGTTTCCGGTATAACATGCAGTGCTCACATTTTTCAGTTTCTCATTTTTCAGTCTATATCCTGCACCTTTTACGATTGCAGCAACACCGGACGAACAGTCAGCCTCGCACGGAACTGTGATTTGAGCAGGGTCGAAATTTGAATCCGCAAGGTTCGTCCAAAATGTTCCCCTGTGCGACTGACAATATCCGACCATATTGTTGACTGCTGCTGCCTTTGCCATCTGTGCAATGAGTTTTCTCGTTGCTGCATCCGGATGACGGAGAACGCATTTCCACGGTCTGTTATACCAGTTTATAACCTGCCACTCTGTTCCCGTCTGATCTCCGGCTTTTCCTCCGGAATATTTTCCTCTCTCGTCGTGTCCGCAATTTGAAATCATTTCTTTTCCTCCTTTTGTTTCTTATCTCTGGAATCATCTATCACTGACATAATGAATGTAAAAGCCAGTATGAACGGAACTCCTATCCATATCACCGCCACCAATACCGACAAAATGAAAAATGTCAGTTTGACCATGATTCTGTCCTGTTTCGTTTCCTGTTCCTCGTAGTATTCCGGAAACAACTCTTTTTCCCGCTCCTCTTTTTCGGACTGCCTTTCAAGCATCCAAAAAATAACAAACGTCAAAACGAATGTAACTGCTGCCCCGATGATGTACACCGTCACCATCGTGCTCCAGTGCTGTGACATGAAAATCTCAATTTCACTCACTGCCCTCACCTGCCTCGTTCGCAATGAGTTTCTGCACCGCCTCATTGCTGTCAAGCATCGTTCTCATTTGCTCAAGAGCCTCGTCCACCATCATGCTGAACATGTCGAATGTGATGACCTTTGCAAGCCACTCAAACCTTGCCACAAACATGTCGTACACATACCGGAGTTTGAGTTTTCCTGTTCCTGCTCCCAGTTCCTTTTCTGCTTTTGTCACCGCATACAAGAGCCACTCTCTGACCTTGTTCAACTGCTTATCAGATGGCATTTTCACAAAAGAATAAATTGCGTACCCGATAGAGCCTCCCACTGCTGCTATTGCCACGATAACAAACCAATTTTCAACGATGAATTTCATCCCTGCACCTCCTCATTATTGTCTGCATTGATGTCATCCGGTTCGTTCTCGTGCTGTTTTCCTGTATCTTTCTTTGTAACCGTCTTTACTGACTTAATGAGTGCCATCGCACCGCCCTCCACTGACAGGAATCGAAATACATTCTCTGTCAATGTTGATGGTTCAGCACCCACTCTCACAAACACTATAATCGCCACAACTGTGTAGATAAATGCTGCAAGAATCATACAGATAACAACACGATTCATGAACTGACCGGAGACTTTGTTTTTCCGCTTTGCTGCCCGCTGTTCTATCCGGTACAATTTTCTTTTATGCCGGAAATACATGCGACGCTCTGCGTTCGTCATCCTGCTTTTGTTCACTTGTTGCCTCCTTTATGTGGTTGATTCTTGCCTGTTCCCGCCCTCCTGTTATTGGTCGGTCTTAATATTCAAATTCATCCCGTCCAGTCTCTTGTGATACGATTTCAATGACTGCTCAACTATGAGAACCCTGTCGTGTAAATTCTGCACCTCTGCCCGTGTCTCTTTGTAGTCACGTTTGATGTCTTTGACATCGTTGGCAATGTTCTCCAGTTTTGTCATCATGAGTGTGTTCGCTGTCGCACGTTCCTCCGTCTCCTGCTCTGCATCCTTTTTGTCATTCCGCTTTTTATTGGAAATCCCGAAAAAGATTGCAAATGCGACGGAAATCCCGCTCAACAACAATGAGAGTTCAATCATCACTCGGCTGCTCCTTTCCGAACGCTCCCACGTCGTCGGTGTCGCAGTATCGTCTCATGTGGTACTCAAGGACATCCAGTTTCCCGTCTGCCTCATTGACCATGTTCCGGAGTTCCTCTTTGACCCCCTCCTCCACTTTTGAGCGTTCAATCATTTCTTGCTGCTTTTTCACGATTCCGGACAACTCCTCCGTTATCTCGCACAACCGTGATATTATTTCAAGCGGTGTCATTTTGCCTCACCACCGGAATATTTTTCTCCCGTGATGTATTCATATTCCTCCGCTGAAATACTTCCTTTTGTGACACGCTCTGCGATCTGTTCCTCGGTGAGAGTGCCTTTCTTGTACATTCTTTTCAGACTTTCGACAAGCATTTTCATATTAAATCAACCCCTCCTCAATCAACTGTTGTGTGTATTCGTCGATGACTGCATCTTTCTGAAACTGTGTCACGGATTCAACGATTCCTGTTGTGTTGGATGCAACAACCTCCTGCATGAGCGTCAATCTGTCATATTCCTCCCGTGACATTTCACGCTCCTCTCGCTGCCATCCGGTGATTTTCTTTCCGTCTGCATCCTCTTTCGTTGCTTTCTTGATATTGCGTCTCTGATATACCGTTGTCGGTGACGCTGTTGTGTCGAACTCCTCCGGCTGTTCTGCCTCCGTTCCGAACACTTCTCTCCATTCTTTCATGTTTTTCTCGCTCCTTTCGCTTTGAATGTTTGCTAACTATTTTCTTTAATTTCTTAACATTCACATAAGGCTTGACCCTTTGCAGGTACATGTCGTATGTGTCTGTATTGCTCAAGTAACCCATGTATGACAGAATTGCGGTTGCATCGTACCATGTGATTTTCTCTTTCTTTGCGACACGGTTGACTTTCCGTGTGCAACTCAACATGATGCTTTCCCGCAGAATCGTCTTGTCGTGATAGAACTGGAATCCCATGAAATCGAGTGGTCTCCCTTTTCTCTTTCCGGTCTTTTTCTCTGTGTAATCGAACCGGAACACCTGCCAGTTTCCTTTCATCTGCAAGTTGAACTTTTCTCTCAAGAATCTCTCAATCTCCTGCTGCATCCTGTGGAGTTCCTTTTTGTTCTTTTCGAACACCACCATATCATCCATATACCGGATATAATGCACCGCTTTCAACTGTTCTTTGATGAAATGGTCGAGAGGCTGCAACATGAAATTTGACAACCACTGCGATGTGTAAAACCCTAAAGGCAACCCGACCTCGCTCCCGTCAATTATCAGTTCGAGGATGTACAACATTCTCTCGTCTCTGATTTTCTTCTTGAGCCACGCTTTCAAGACATCATGGTCAACACTCTCGAAAAAGTGTCGAATATCCATCTTGAGAACATATTTGCAGTTCTTTTTGTCTCGCTGAATCCACCTCTCGATGTACTTTTTCCCATAATGAGCACCCCTGTTCGGTACGCTCCCACACGAGAACTCATACCTATGTTCTAACATAGGCTTGTACAGGTTATTGACGGATTTATTTCCCATCTTTCTTATCACCTCAAGGTCTTTCTGATATTCTTACTCGACCCTGCCTGCATCGGTATTATTTCCACTGGTTAGGTGTATTTCAACACCCTGCGGTGTAGGAAAAAGGTGTGCTTTTGGTTAAATGCTCCATAATTTGATAAGATTGGCTCGCCACGATGTTCGTGTTCACGTTCGTCGCAGGGTTGTTCACATTCCAGTACGACAAACCGCACTTCGACCCGTTGCCACGGTTGCCACCGAACAGGGCAAGGACGCACACCGATTCCCCTGTCATGTCAAGGTCATCTTTTTTGTCATGTCGGAGATTCTATCACAATTTTTTCTGTTTGTGTCGGATGTGCCTCCCGTTTCCATCATCGTGGAAAATCCTTGTCATACCGGACACCTCGGAGGGTAAACCCTCCGAACCTCCCTTTTTATTGCGGGGGAGTATCTCCCCCGTTCCCCCTCGCTGCTTACGCAGCAGCAACAGGCGGTTTACAAGAAAGGCTCGCCACGATGTACGTGGCTACGCGCGTCGCAGGGGCGTACACATGCCAGCACGACAAACCGCACTTCGACCCGCTGCCACGGTCGCCACCGAACAGGGCAACTGCAACGATCGTATTGTTGAACCATAACCCATCACATTCGTATGTGGTCTCACTTCCGGATGCAACGGTCGGGATTCTTCCGATGTCGGATGCCATTTCCATTCTTGAACAGTAGCCTCCGGATGTTCCGGACGGTGTCAGTCCTGTGTTTGTGTACCCCGCACCTGTTGAGTTGTACGGAGGAACTGCTTTCACATGATACACTCCGTTGATAAGCAGCAGACCTCTCAAACGTTTCCAGTAGTTCGCAAAGAAGTTCTCGCAGTAAAATACTTTGACTGCCTGTGTGGTCGATGTATAACCGAAAAACTGTCCTTTTCCGTTGAGTGTTCCGGTCTGCAAGAAATTGTCGGACTGACTGTTTCCGTTTCCAAACTTGCCTTGTGAGTTGGTGCTGCATGTAATCATCGTACACATTTCATACATGAGGTTGATTTCAGAAAATGACTGTTTATCCCATCTGTCACCGTTCTGCTTTGCTGCGGTCGTCTCCTGCTCGTCTGTCATGGACGCTGTCGGTGTGAGACCGGAGAGTGAACGCATCCTGTTGTTGACAACCGAACCCTCGTACATCGGGAAATATGTCACAGGCAGGACATTTCCGTCTGCGTCGGTGTGTGCGTATGCTTTGTATGTGTCATCGTACTGCTCCTCACAGAACACAACAAAATGATAATTGTTCTGTGTCCATCTCTTGACCCAAATCAGAGGAATCTCGGACATTGCATTTCCACCGTATGATGTTTTTGTGATGTCCGATGCTCCTCCGTTCAGCTTGAGAGCATGGTTTTCATGATTCAGTTCATAGTCAACCGTTCCGTCAGTTCTTACCATGACCGGACGGTTTTTCTTTACGAACCAAATATCTCCCCAGTCTCCATAATCGAACCCGCCTCCTGCAAAATTCATTCCTGCGGGTGTCATTCCAACCGCATCATAAAGATATTTGACACGGGTTGCCGGATTGCTGTCGAGGAGGTTGATTCTCATTCCGTATCTTTTCGGTTTTGCTTTTGCGTCCTCGATAATTTTCTTTGTGTTGGAAAGAATCTCCTGCGACGTGGATTCTTTCGCCATGAATATTCTGTCTCCTGCTGCCATTATTCACTTGCCTCCTTTGTGATTTCCTCAAAATACAACGTACCGTTTGAGATACCCATTCGATACTTGATTTGTGTCGCATCGTCCTCCAGTTCGACAGTCGTTGCCAGTGCTTTCATTTCTGCAAGCAACTCCGTTCCCTTTTTGACCATGTCGTCATAGTACGTTTTTGCATCTTTGTCCATTCCGGTCTTGATTTCTCTGACCTCCTCGATGTCAAATGCGACAGGGAGGCTCATGAACTCGGTCGAACCGTTACCGATTCGGATGATTCTGTGACCGCTTGTCGTGGTTTCGAGACCCAGTTCTCCATCATCGAGAACCCTCTTGCTCTCCGTCCACTCTGCGGTCGTTCCCTTTTTCAGAGTGATTGTTGCTGTTGCCATTCTTTTTCACCTCTTTCTCAAATTGTGTGTGACGTTCCTGCGATATACTTGTCATAATCGGTCGTGAACGGTGTTCCTCCCTTGACAAGCAGGAGGTCGGTTGATTTTGGTGTTCCTCCATCCACATTGATGTTGATGTCCGTCTCAAGTTCTCTGATGCGTTCATAATAGTCTTTGACTGCTGCCAGTATCGCATCAAGACCGGACTGACTGATGATGATTTTGTTTGCCTCCTCGGTCGCTGTCAGACATTTCTTTGTCTGCTCGATTGCTGCCTCCATCGCCTCGACGCATTTTGCGATCGCCTTTGCGGTGTCATCCTCTCTCCGGCTCTCTTTGATTTCTCTTGCCTTTTCAGCAGCCTCTCTCAACCGCTCCTGTGCCTGTCTGACCGCCTCTGCTGCATCAATGGTGTTCTGTGTGTCCTGTGCGATTTGCAGAGCCTCTCTCGCTGCTGCAATGGTGTTCTCCAGTCTTGTGTATTCTCCGGAGTGAATGATTTCCGATTCATCCCGCTGTGACGGAAATATCTCCATCTCAAACGTCGCACTCGTCAGCAATGCACCATTTTGATACAACTGCACCTCACACAACGCTGTTCCGTGAACCTGCAACATGCCTCTTGTGAGAGGAATGAGAGCCTCATTTCCGGACTTTTCTCCATCGTTGTGAACGTGTGTCTTGTCTGGTTTGGTCATGTTGATAATGACCTCCACATTGTCCGGTATCTCATACACGACACCGTCCTCCATGAGTGTCACTCCGATGTACCGTGTTCCCATGTCCATCTGTTTCGCTGCGACTGCAAAATGCTGTGTGTCTCCATACAAATCCACTTTGATGTGTCTAATGATTTCCAATTTTCTCACCTCCTCATGACAATTCTTGCTCGGTTCTCTGAACCTCCTCGAATGACAGTCTTGTGTTTGCCAGTTCGACCTTGTTCTTTTCTTTCGTCAACGGGTATTCATAGAATTTCACAATCCTGTGGCTCTCACGGATTCCCGTTGACTTGGAGATCAGCAGCACCGTGTCTCCCAGTGCTATACTGAACACCTCTTTGTACTGTTCTTTTTTCTCCTCGTCCTGCACTGCCTCAACAAGATTGATGATTTCTGCTGTGTACGACCTGTATGGTTTGGAAAGTTCGTCCAGTTTCGCCTCCGCATCCTCTTTCAGTGATTCCGCATCCGTGTATCTTTCATCTTTCCACGTCATCGTTTTCACTTTCTTTGAATACTGGTGATTCTCAACATAATTTTTCCCGTCGATATTCAGCATCAATCCATCTTTCCCTATCGGAATGAGCCTTGTTGCAAAGTCGTATGAGTTTGACTGCACCTGCAACCGCTTGAGATTCAGACGTTCAATGAAATATGCTCCTCTGTCCTCTCCGCATTTCTCATATACCGAAATTCCCTTGTTCAGAGAATCGAACACCATCTCGCATCTATACGTTGTGATTGCCTGTTGAGCGACATCCCATGCAGAACAGTTCTGCTCTATCCGGATTGTTCTCTTTTTGGAAACATCGCACCGGATGACTTTCCATCCAGTTCCGTCGATTGCCTCTGTCAGACATTCATCGACCGTCTTTTCCACAGTCTCAAATCCCTGCGGATATTGTTTGCCCTCCAGTTCCTCGACGTTCAATGTTCCGGTGCATTTGTACCATTCCCCGCTCGGCTCGACCTGCTTGATAACAAATTCGTCCGTGTCGGTTCTGATATATCCCTCCTCTTTGATGTCCGCTGCATACCTGTTTGTCTTTCGGAACTCGAATGTGATTTCCTTATCTCCGGTCTTGAGAGTGCTTGTGATGCACGTTTCTTTTATTCCGGATAAAATACACACCTTTTCGTGTGAATCATTGTACAAATCCATCTGACCGCCTCCTATAACCACATAGGTTTATACTGCAATGTGACAAGTGCGTTATTGTCAGAGAAAATGAGATGATGTTCCTTTTCCTGCCCTGTTGTGAGATACGGAAATTCCATCAATGACACATCCTTGAACTTGTTCTCTCCGTCCATCGTTGCGAATCCTGTTTCTCCGTCAATGATGACGGTTGCTCCTCTCGGAATCGTGTCGATAATAATTTCACCGCAGGAAAGACCGTTGATTCTTAACTGCTCAATGTACTCCGTTGCTGTGATTGTCAGTCTGCACGGTGTCGCCCTGTTTCCCTGTGCCTCAAATATTGCCTCATACGCTCCCTGCCAGTTCAAACTCACTTCGTCGCTGAACCAATACCCCGTGAATTTGAACTCTGCTGTGTACCGTGTTTTCGTTATTGTCTTGCTCAACGAGTTCCCCGTCATATATGCCTTAAAATGGCGACTGTACCCGTCCAGTGTAAGGACAACACCTTTCTGCAACTCTGCATTGAAATCACTGACATGTTTTTGAACCTCGTCTCTGTCTTTTCCTCTGAACAGGACTGTCACTGTCAGTCCGGACAATGGTGTGTATGTTTCGGATTCCGACGGTATCAATGCCCCGTCGAACATCTCCACCGTCACCCCCGTCTGTGGAGGCTCGAAATCAACTGTCAACTGCTTTGCATCGAATGACCGAATGTCTATGCTGTCAATTTTCATGTCCTCACCTCCGTTTTTTTGTTGCTATTGCAAGATTATCACTGACCTTTTCGGTCGTTCTGCTTGCCACTTCGTCTCCGTCAATATAGTTGTGAACCTCGATAAAAGCGTTCACATTCTGATTGATCGCTTTCAGCTTTCGGTCAAGCATTGAGTTCAATTCTGTGTAGAACTCTGCAAGTGGCAAGATTGCCTCTGCTCCTGCCTCTCCTCCGACCATGAGCCTCGCCCCATTCATTCCGAACACTGTCGGACTTGTCATGATTCCTCCTGTTTTGTACCATTCAACACCGAATGACGGTACAGATGGAGGGTTCAGACTGAACGAACCGGATATACTAAAATGTGGCATTTTCAAATGTGGCAATGACCACTCAAAATTGAAAAATCCCTTGATTCTGTCGATAGCATTTGAGACCGCTGTCTTTGCGGATTCCATCTTTTCGCTGAATTTTGCTCGTATGCTCTCCATGACTGAACCGACCGTTGAAAGAGCACCGTTCAATTTTGTCGAGAAAGATGACTTAATGCTGTCGAGTTTTCCACCTGTCAACGTGTTCGCTGTGGACATGAGTGAGTTCATCGTGTCCTTGATGCCCGTGAATGTAGCCGACACAATTCCTTTCATGCCCCCGCCTTTTTCGTTATAGGCAGATTTCATATTTTCCAGTTTTGTGGAAACATTGGTCTTTGCGGTCTCCATGAGATTCGTCGCTGTGTCCTTGATGTTTGTAAACCTCGTTGACCATCCCTGTTTTACGCTCTCGACCTTGTTTGTAAAATCGTTCTTGAGTGACAGGAGTTTGTTGCTCGCATCTGTGTTCCACTGCTGCATCGTCGTTGAAATCGTCGATTTCATGTGAGACCATCCGGTTGACACATAGGACTGTATTCCGGAAATCTTCGTCGTGAAATCGGTTCTGATTTCCGTCAGTTTATTTGATGCGTTTGTTTTCCACTCGGTCATCTTGGATGTGACCGTCGTTTTCATATTCTCCCAACCCTCGGAGACTTTCGTCTTGATTTCCGATGTCTTTTCAGAGAATTTTGTCTTGATTTCTGTCAGTTTTCCTCCCGACAGATTATCAACGAACGTGAATCCGGCTGTGTAATAGCCTTTGATTCCCTCCCATCCTGCTGCAACTACTCCTTTAATACCGCCCCCGTTTTCCTCATAGGCGGTTTTCATGTTCCCCAGTTTCTCCTTTGCGGTGTCAACTGCTGCCCCCATGAACTTTGTGACAGTATTTTTCACCGCTGAAAACGTCTTTGTCGCTGCTTGTCCGACTGCACTATTCGCAACCGAATCTTTTATCTCGTTCACCTTATTCGTGACCGCCTCTTTTGCTTTCGAGAACGCTCCCGTTATGGTTTCCTTGATTGCGTTGAATTTCTCCTTGACGTTACTCCACAACTCGGATAATTTTTCTTTGACCTTATCCCAGTTTTTATATAAAGCGATTCCTGCTGCGATCAGTCCTGCAATCAGTGTCACAATTAAAATAATCGGACACAGATTCATGACTGCATTGAGGGCGGTCTGTGCCACCGTCATTCCTCCAGTCACTCCGGTCGCTGTCGCTGTTGCTGCGGTATGTGCTGCCTCCGCTGCTGCCCCTGCTGTGTCTGCTGCTGTTCCTGCTGCGGTTGCTGCTGTCTTGGCTGTTATCTTTGCGATGATTCCTCCGACAAACGATGCAAACTGTTGACCTGTTTTCACCGTCGTCGATATTCCCTGTGCTACTTTTCCGAATCCGATTGCTAAAGGACCCACCGCAGCCACCACAAGACCGACCTTGATGATTGTCTGCTGTTGCCCCTCGTCAAGAGAGGTGAACCACTTTGTCAGTTCTTGAATCTTTGTCGTCACCTTTTCGATGACTGGTGCTGCTGCGGTCTGTGCTGTTGTCGCCAGTGTTGACAATGCCAGTTTTGCATTGTTCATCGCTATTGTTGCATTATCAATCGGGTCGAGTGTTCCGTTGTATGTGTCCTCGACCGTCGTTCCATATTCCGACATTGAGGATGACAGGCTTGTGAGGTCAATTCTGTTCTCTCGGATTGCTGTCGCCATTTCAGCAGCACCCTTTTTTCCGAACAGTTCTGTCGCAATCTGTAAAGCCTCTGTGTCCGTCTTTGCGTTCTTAATGCTGCCGATTGTCTCCTCCAGTGCGACATCCATCGACTTTCCCTCGGCTGTTGCGTTCTGCAATGCCTTTTTCAGTCCTGCCAGTGCTGTCGTAGAATCAACACCGTTCGCATCGAATTGAGCCATCAAATTGATTGCTTGTGGTAATGACAACCCCATCTCTTTGAACGCTGAATTGTTATCCAGTACATAACTTTCGAGTTTGTCAACGGAAATTCCTGTCTCCTGTGCTTTTGATGTCAGCAATCCCAACAGATTCCCCGTCTGTGATGTGTCTATGTTCCACGCTTTCATGATTTTGTCCACTTGGTCAACAGACTGTGTCACATTCGTTCCGTTTATGCTCGAAAACTGAATGAATTGCGTTGACAGGCTCTCCAGTTCCTCTCCTGTCGAATGAAATCTCGTGTTTACTTCACCGATAGCCTCTCCGACCGTTGACATGTCCTCCGGCATACTTCCGAAAACATTGTCCGCAGATGCGGTCAATCCCTCCAGTGCCTCTCCGGTCGCTCCGGTCTTTGTCACTATCGTGTCATATCCCTCGTCGAGTTCCTTGAACGCTGCGATTGATGCTGCTCCTATTGCAGCAATTCCCGCAGAAACGACGGACATTTTCTTTCCGAAACTCTCCATCTTTTGTCCTGCTTTGTCACAACCGCTTGCAAATTCATTCAGTTTATGATTTTTCAGTTCCTTGTTTACTTTTTCGAGTTCAGATTCCATCTCGACGAGTGATGCTTTTGATGCGTTCGTCTTTGTGGTCTGATTTGCAAGAGCAGTCTCCGTCTTTCCGATTGCTGTCTCGTTTGCCTTAAATTCCTGCTCCAGTTTGTCGAGTTCCTCTTTCAGTGCCTTTGACTGCTCTGAATTTGCTCCGGTCGCCTTTGTTGAATCCTCATAGGCTTTCTTTGCTGCCTCGACCTTTGTTTTCAATTCCTCCTGCTTTGTCTTTTGGTCTGAAAGTTTCTGTGTGAGTTTTGCTTGTTGCTCACTGTTTAATTGAACGATATTCTTTTGCAGAGTGATTTTTTGAGTGAGGCTCTCGGCTTTCGCCTTGAGTTGGTCTGCTGCCGAACCGAACGCTTTTGCTTGCGTCTGTGCCAGTTTGAACTCACTGGATAACACTTTCATCTGTGACGCAGCGGATTTCATTTGTGACTGATAATCAGACGAATTTGCTGAAATCTTCACGCTTGTATGTGCCATCGGTTCTCCTCCTCTCTGTGTTATGTGTTCTCGTTCACCGTTTCAAGTTCAAATTTCAGATATTTCAGCAGTTCAATGATATTTTCTTTCATGCACTGCCCGTATGATTCCCGCATGAGCCGAATCGCAATTTTTGTCACACGGTCAACGATTTCTCCGCATATCTTCCATGTGTTCTGTTCTTCCTGCTCCTCGTCCTCATACCCATTCTCACGGTCATATTCGTCGAACGCAGATGTCTCTCTTTCGATTGGCTCTGTCTCGACAATGTTCAGTAACGCATCGGAAACAATATCCTGCATGATGAAATGAATCCCCTTTGATGCTGTCAGAAATTCAATGACATCCACCTCACCCAGTTCATCGAGAGACATCCTGTTTCCGAATATCTCTTGAATAATTCTTTTGTTGAAAAACAGTGCATCCGTTATTTTGTCCGAACCGTTTTTCTCCATGAGTGCAGCATATTTCTTGTACTGCTCAACCGTTATGTTATTGATGAATACTTTTCCTGTGCTGCAAGTGATTGTTATTTCCGGAATCACTTGCCACTCTGAAAATTTTTCATCATCTTGTCCATTCTCTTGTTTATTTCCTCTGCGATTCCCATGTCAATCATGTTGAACTCGATGACGATTCCTGCTGCATCCAGTCCGCTCTCTGCGTCCTTTAACTCGTCAACCGTGAACTGATTTCCGTATGCTTTGCAGATGAACAACATCATCGCCTCAATTTCCTGTCGTGAGTATCTTTTTGACGCTCTCTCGGATGTCGCAGCGTCAATCTGTTCTGCAAGTTCGAGATATTCCATGTATGTGTCCGCAGACATTTTCTCCATTTTGAACTCTTTATGATTCACGATAATTTTTCTATTCATTGAATTATCCTCCTGTTATATCCTCTCTTGTTTTACGCTGCTGCGTCCGGTGCTTCCTGCACTTTTGAGAACCAGTCTTTGATTGCTGTTGCTGCATCCGTGTCCTCTGCTACAAGGTTGGATTCATCAACAGATACCTCATACAGATTGTCGATGCTACGCTCGTAGAAACTGCCCTTGATGCTCTTGGTTGTAGGTGACAGTTTTCCCTCTTTAGTGCTTGCCTCCTCGCTGATACCCTCTGCAAACTTTCCGACATAAAGCCACTTGAACTCATATTTCCCGTTGAGTTTTCTTTCTCTCCATCCGACAGCGACCTCCGGTGCTCTGTCGTCAGATGACTTTCTCAAGAATCCTTTCTCGTACAACTGCCCGAACAGAATCACTCTGTCCTGCGGTGCAAGAGCATTGATCTCCAGTTCGACATCTGTTCCCTCGTATGAGGTGATGACCTCCTCGGTGTTATCGTCGGAGTAGATTTTCTCACTTGTCCACTTTTCATCAATTTTCGCTTTGATTGCCCTCGCTAATTTCACCGGAGTTCCGGCTGTGTATGCTGTTGCAGTATTGCTCTGCACCAGTGCGATGTAGAAATCTTTCAGACCGCAAGTTCTACTCCTTACAATCTGCTGTGTGGTTTCATTTACCTGTGTTACTGTTTCGCTCATGATTTTTCCTCGCTTTCATAATATTTTGTGAATCGCTGTGCTTTCATATAGATTCCATCTTCCGGTTTTGAATCGTCTCCGTTTCTCCCCTCGAATGAGAACCCATTCTCTTTCATGAGAGACTTGATTTCCCTTGCCAGTTCCACCTCGTCCTCCTTTGAGAAAATGGTGATTTGCAAGGAAAGTGTCACTCCCTCCGCATCATCATCCGAAAAATTGTCATCGGTTTCGCCCAAATCCCACAATGTCACATGACATTTGTTGAGGTCTTTGTCATACCACCCCTGCATCACGGTGATTCCTCTGTCCTCTATCGGCTTGAGTGCGTCTGATGCGTCTTTTATGATGTCCGGACTGCTGTCCATGCTTATCACCCCACTGTCCTGTCTAAATACGCTTGATATTCCTGTTCTGCTATCTTTTGCAGTTCTGCATCTGCCTCCCTGCCTGTTGCATATATGAACTCTTGTGGCGGTCTGTAAATCGTTCCCCAGTTAATAAAACGGACGTAGAAATGACCACCCTCGTCCTGTGTGTTTTTTTCCCATCCGACATCTGCTGTCGCTCCCGTACCGTTCACCTTTACTTTCCCGATAGGGATTTCATCTGCTGCATGTGCTGACACTGATGATTTTGAACCGAACCCTCGCCCACTTTTTTTGATGTCCTTTGACTTTGGGATTTTTCCGGACATGATTCTCTGTACAACTGGTTCACCTTTTTCAGCGATCGTTTTATTTACCTGTGCAATATCTTCATCCGATGCAGCACTTTCAAACGCTTTCACCAGTTCCTCCAGTCCTTTGAACTCCATGTCAATTTTCATGTCCTCACCTCCGTGTCAGAATGTGACACCTATGCAACCGCACGACATTTCACAAGCACCCATCCGTTATCTGTGAACATCGGTGATGCGTCATAGATGTCGAATCGTGTTCCGTCATACTCTGCATAGAACTCTTTCATTTTCTTTCTGACCTCTTTCATCCGCTTGCAATTCCGAACCTTGAAAACAATGGTGTTCTCAAGACCTGCTTGCAGTGCTGTGTATTTCTCATTTGTTCCCAAACTCTGAACATCGCACCAACACTCATAAAACACCTCTGTTGTCGGTTCTTTCCTGCCCGCCTTGATTTCTGTGGTCACTCTGATTATTTTCACCCGTCCGGTCATTCACTGCTCCCTCCATACTTTTCATTGAGTAGCATGGTTGAGACCGCATTTGTGAGTTGCTGTGTACCGTTCTGATACTTCTCCCTGTGGTCGTACAATTCCTTGACGAAAGAATATACAAGCAATCTCTGACGGGCGGTCAAATTGTATGGGTCGAAATTCGGAATCAGTTCCATCAACTCCTCTGATGCAATCGCCTCAACCATAGTCTCGACAATGTCCTTGTCGTCGTCATAGTCGATGTGATTGTATTTCATGCAGTCCTCAACCAGTTTGTCTCTATACTCTTTCTTTTCCTCGTCCGTCATTTCATTCACCTGCTTTCAATCACAGGGCGGGTGTTCCCGCCCTGCTGCATTTCTTATCCCTGCACAACTTCCGTGATGTTGCCTTTGATGATTGCTCCATCATCAACAGGCTGCACGTCAAAACGGTCACGAACCTTGATTCCGGTCATGTCTTTCTCCCACAAACCTGCTGCCTTGTCGTTCATGTCGATGGTGATGACATTTCTGTCAAATAATGTGATAGCCTCTTTTAAGTCGCCCATATACACAGGATGCTTGTATGCGGACACCTTTGCATCGACTGTCGTTTCCCGCTCCTGTCCTTCGCAAGTTACAACATACTTTCCTTTCACGACTTTCCATGCTGTCACGTCGGACGTTGCGGATACGTTGATTGCTGTGGTTGTTCCGTCGATTGCTAATTTGCCGTCGGAGATTGTGAACGCAGGTAAGTACACAGGTTCAGATTTCACAGTCCTGTTTGACACCTTGACAATCGGATATTTACCGAACAACATCATCTGTGTCGGCTGTGTAGGATTCGGCTGCAAAATATACTTTCCGTCCTTATCCTTTAACTTGTCGAGGTAGTTGTACCCGTTCTGATTTGCGATGACCATTGCTCCTGTTGTAATAGCAGGGTCGAGACCCACGTTGAACACGTCCTTGAGACTGTCGATTGTGGAAATCACAACCTCTTTCCCCTTTGTCATCTCGTCCGCAACCTTGAGAATCATCGCATTTCTCGTCGCCTTTGTTTTCTTGGCAATCCACTTGTTGATGTATGCCATGACATTGGCTGCGGTGTCCTCAAACAGTTCTGCGGTGATTTTTAAGATGCCACCCTTTTTCTTGATTGCATACACAATCTTTTTGAACTTCGGCTCATCCATGTCGGGGAAATCTGCCTTCTCGTCCACATTATCAAACGGGGTGGAATCTGCATCGACCTCAATGTTTCTCGAACCGCTCTTTGTGGTTACTCCCTCAACATTGACATACTGCTCCAGATTATCCTCTGAACGTCTTAACTCGATGATGTCTGTTCTGATGTCCTCCGGAACGGTGACACCGATACCCATTTCATCATCGTCTCCCTTTGTGGTGTCTGTGCTTAACGCATCCTTGTACACCTTGACATCTCCCTCGTCCGGTTCTCTCTTTAAGAATCCACACTTGACGATATTGACGAACGCTTTCACGAGGTTTTTCTTGTCCGCTTTTCCCCCGATGGTCTTTGCTGCTCCCGTCGCCACCTTGCCCTCGATCTCCTCATGTTCCTCCTCGTCCAAATCAAACAGGAGGTCAAACTTTTCCTGTAACTCTTTGAGTTCATCTTTTGCCTCCCTTGCCTTGTCGAGTTTTCCATCTTTCACAAGGCTCTTGACCTCATTCTTTTTGTCGTTGATTGCTTTCAACAGTTTCTGCATTTCCTTGTTCATGAATCATGTCCTCTCTTTCTTAAATTCCATACATGTCGAGGTCTGCAAGAATATCCTGCTTTTCTGCCTCGATTCTCTGTTTCTCTGCCTCTGCTGCTGCGTTGTTCCTGTTCTCCAGTTCTGCAAGCACCGCATTGACAATGTCCTTTGTGTCCGTTCCTTTGATGTTCTCCGGAACGTGACTGTATTTTTCAAAATAGTCGGATGCACATGCTGCGACTGCTGCCTTGTCATCAATCTCAACGTCGAAATACTCTGCCAGTTCCGCACCGCTGAACCACTTTTCTTTCGCCATGAAAGACTTGATTTTGTCTCTTGTCACACCCTCTTTCATGTGTTCCTCGTAGACATCAAGAATTGAATCTTCGCATAAATCAAGTTGTTTGATGACCTCTTTGAAATCATCTGCGTTTCCCCATGCCATACATAAAGGCTTGTGAATCATTGCTTGTGCTCCTGTTGCAAAATGCAATTCATCACATGCGAACATGATGACTGATGCGATAGATGCTGCCATTCCGTCAACATATCCGACCTTGTGTCCGGAGTATCGTTTCAACTGGTTATAGATTGCCAGTCCTGCGAATACATCCCCGCCACCGGAATTGAAATAGATGTCAATGTCCTCGTAGCCATCTAACTGATTGAGAAAATCTGCGATGTCCTGCGGACATCTGTCCTCCTCGTACCACATGGATTCCCATGTCGCTGATACAATGTCACCGTAGAAATACAAGGAACATCTGCTCTGTTCCTCGTCCTGCTCTAAATCTAAATAGCCGACATTTTCAACTTTTCCGCTGCGTTTATTTTTCTTTGTGAAATCAAAACGTCTTTTCTTTGCCATGATTATTCACCTCCCTCCTGTTCATCCTCGTCCTCTGCCTCGTCGGTTTCGTCCGGTTGGTCTGTGTCCGGCTGCTCTGTGTCCGGCTCTGTTTCTTCCGGTTGCTCCGGTTTCTCGGTTTCATCCGGTTCGGATGCACCTTTCAAATATGCTGCTCCCGCCATTGTTAGCGGAACGATACTGCCATTCGCAAGTAATGTGTCGCCACCCTCTCCATCGGGCAGGTCAAGTTTACGTCGTGCCTCATTCGGTTTCATAATTGAGCCACTGACACCATTTTTCAGATATTCCATTTGTGTCTTTGAATCCGTTCGGAAAAGGACTTTTTCGTTATATTTGTAATAAAAACCGTCATCCTGTTCCTCGTCTGTCAGCATTTTGTAGTTGATTTCCTCCTCGTACTGCTTTATAACAAACAACTCGGTGTCAACATAAAATGACAACTGCTGCAATTCGCTGTTCGCATAGGATGACTTTGAATAGTCGTTGATTTGATTCGGTTTCACACCGAACGCTGCTGCGATCTGCAATGCAGTGTATTTTTTTAACTCAAAAAATTGTGAATCCGACAGCTTGATGTCAAGAGGTGTCAATTTCATCCCTAAAGGTACGGGGATGATTTTTCCTGTGTTTCTCGCTCCGCTGCCGAAATCCTCAAACGATTTCACGAGTGCCTCTTTTGCTTTATCATTCAACTCTCCCGTGTATTCAAGCGTCGCTTTCGCTGTCAATCCGCTTTCATACAAGCTGTTCATGTACCTCTGTGATGCCGATGCTCCGGAGATTGTGTCACGGAGAATCTGCTGCACTGGTAAACCTGTCACACCGTCAAAACTGAATGATGTTTTGAAGTGCATGACCTCACTCGTGTCAAATACATACTGACTTCCGGATGTCGGGTCTGTGTAGACATACCACAAGCGTCCTTTCCCTGCGAATATGCCTGCATCATCCACAACAATCTGAACACAATTCGACTGCATCACCCACAGGTCAAGAATTTTGACCTCTCCTCCGTATTTCTTCCGGATGAATTTCTTTCTCATGTACACATAAGCGTTCCCGTAGTGATTGCGGTTGATTTCCACTGTGTTCCAAAATACCGCCGGTGTCATGAACGGGTTCGGTCTCTTGGTCAGCAGTCTCGACGTGTCCGTCTGTTCTGCCTCAATGATTCCTTTGTCCGTTCTCTGATAATATTTGATAGGCATTTTCGCAAGAGTTTCCGACAGCATCTTGAGACATGTGAAATATGTCACCTCTGATGTTGTCTTTCTCCTCCTGCTCAAACCCATACTCTCAAGGAATGACGGTGAGTTGAGCGTCATCACCCCGCCTGTCAGTTCCGTTGAATCACTGACCTCCGGTGCAGTTTCACCTTTCCACCAGTTCATCAAACTGTTTGCTATTTTTCTAAATGGGTTCATTCTTTCTCACCGCCTTTCCCCATGTATTTCTCATACATTTCAAGCCATTCATTCACAACCTCATTTGTGTCCGGCTTATACTCCTCTTTCATTGCTGCTTTCCATGCGTCAATGATTGCGTCAATCGGGTCGATTCTGTCCTCGTCGAGTGCCTTGTCGATTTTGATTTCACCGTAACTGTTCGAGATAGTCTTTGCGTTTGCAATCGACCACGTCAGCAGTTCATCGAACGGAACAACCTTTCCTTTTCCGACTTCTGTTCCCTCAATCACGACGTTTCCTGCTTTTATCTCCAGTCTGAAATCAACTGTTGCGTCATTGAGTTCCTTTGCTGTCTGTGTAATTGCCACAGAATCGAATCCCAGTGCCTCAAGGTCTGACAGGAACGCAGATGCGTTGTGTGGGTCATAACACACAAGTTGAGGTTTCAAATCATTCTGTTTGATTAAATCCTCAAGGTACTTGATGATGTACTTGTAATCTGTCTTTATTCCTCCCAGTGTCTCCGTGACTGTCACGAGACCTTTTGAAATCCATACATCATACGGAACTTTGTCCGTCTTGATATGCTCGTCCACTCTGCTCGCAGGTATGAATGAGTGAGTATGCACAAAATACTTTTTCACACCGTCAACCATGTACGGGATGACGATTGCGATGGATGTCAAGTCGCCTCCGGACGACAGGTCAACTCCGACATAGCATTTTGAGCCTCTGAAATCCTTGAGCGTTCGCAATGCTGCACATCGTTTCCAGTCTTTAATGTCCTTGATGTACAGTGCATTTGACCACTGCATCCACATGTTTAACTGCTTAACGAGGAAATCTCGCAAATCCTCCCCGCCCATATCACGGGCAGTATTCGCAACCGGAACGAGATTCTCCAGTGCATCCTCGTCATATTCGAGAATCGGGTTTGCTTTTATCCAGTTCTCCTTTTTGTATAGGTCATCCGCTGTGTCCAACTGTGCTATATACGCGAACTGACTGTCGTTCTCAAACACACCTTTCAGCAGATTGCAGCAATACTCATATAACTTGTAGCAAGGCGATTTCAAATCGAACCCCGCTGTCGTTATGACGGAGATCAGTGCGGATTTTAATTTCTTGATACCTCCCTCAAGCAGTTTGTACATCTGATTTGTCTTGTGAGCGTGGTATTCGTCAACGATTCCCAAATATGCACGGTGTCCGTCCAGTGACTTGGTATCTCCGGATAATGCCTTGATTTCCGAATGGGTACAGAGACAATCTATCGTGTGATTATGCTCATGCACCTTGAACCACTCCGACAAATCCTCGTCGGAATTGATGAATTTTACAATTTCATCAAAAACAATGTTCGCTTGGTCTTGTTTTGTCGCAGTACAAAAGATTTTTCCGTATTTGTACCCGTCAAAATTGCCATAGTAACACGCTAAAATACCATTGATGAACGACTTTCCGTTCTGTCTGCCTAGCTGTACATAGGATGTTCTGAACCGTCTGTGACCCTTTTCTTTTGTCCTCCACCCATTCAGAGACCCTAAAATGAAACACTGGAACGGGTACGCTGTCACATTTTCCTGTTCGTCACCCTCTGCGATTGTCAATTCTTCCGCAAAATTGATGATTTCCTCGGACTTTTTAACGTCGAAATAATATTTGTATGGTGCTGCTTTCGCTTTTTCGAGGTCGTCAAGATGCCTTTGACATGCCAGTCTGACATATTCACCTGCAATGATGACACCTGCAACGACATCAAGAGCGTATTGTGTGCAACGGTCGGTCACTGTTGCCCCTGCTGCCATTTATGAACTCGCATACTTGGCGAATTTGTTCTCCGGTTTTGTTTCCTTTGCTTTCGGAACTACCAACCGACACCGACTGCTGACCGTCATTCCGAAATCCGATGCCCCCTGCCGACATTGTTTCATGCAGCGGTCTTGTATAATCATGAGACGCTCCCTCTCACCGTTCACAACCTCCCGTGTTCCGACCTGTACACGTTCCTGTTCTCCTGTGTCCGGATTCTCTCGCATCTCATAGACCGGAACATCGACCATCAACGGAGTTTCTCTGATTTTGTCCGTTATCTCGATGTATTGGTCTTGTGCAATCAGTAATCTCGCCAGTGCATCACAATCCACGTTCGCAATGAGTTTGATTGCAAGCAGTTCTTTTGACAATTTCCGGAATTTCTTCTTTTGTTCCGGTGTCAAATATGCCGGAGGCTTGACTTTGTCGTTTGGGGCGACCACCTCCGCATTTTTTCTCGCCTCAATCTCTGCTTTTGTGAGGTGTTTTTTTCCTTTCATGACCACCAAATCGGTCGGTTGTCTCTGTCCTGCCATGCAGCATCAACCCCCTTTCCGTCCAGTGTTCACGAGTTTCGTGTCACATTCTGACACCTTTTCGTCACTCCCCTGTGTCCTGATTTTCTCGTGGGGAGTTTTCTCCAAAGAAAAGAGGGGGTGCGACTAAGAAACGGTCACATAAAACTTTTTCATATCCCCCTGCCTCTTTGAAATGGTAATCAATCAGCGACCTCAACTGTGTCTGTGTTGCTTTCATGCTTGCATTGCTCTGTTTATATAGTGCTGTGATTGTGTTGTGTGTCCGATGGCTCAAGGGTATCAAGTTCAATGGGTTCAACCTCTGCTCCCAGTCCTCCTCAAGTTCTATGATGTGGTGGATGGGGTCTGAATCTTTCAGTGTTATCAACTGGTGTTCAACATACAGAGCATATATATCCACATACTCATACACACTCATGATGACAGGTCTCAACTCCCGCCATTCCTTTGACAGATAGAACTCTGCTGCTCGTGGGTCTCTGCGTGTATTGTTATATGTCACATGCCTTGACTGCTGCCTTGCCTCGCACTGCTCGCACATGGTCAATGCCTGTGGGATAAGGCGACCGCATCCCTTACATGCTTTCAATAACACACTGCTCACTCCTCTCTGTCCATCGGTCTCCTGCTGCCTCTCATGCCTTTCAAGAGGCGGGCATACATCGCACATGATAGTGTCCTGCTGCCCGCATATAACAGGGGGGCAAACAGGCAAGAAAAAAGCGACTGCATCTCTGCAATCGCTCACTCAACTGTTCACGTTATCATATTAGCACGTTTATATTTGCTTTTGTTCACCCACTTTTTACCCCCGAAATCACCCTCATTTCACCCCGTTTTCACTCTCATTTCACTCCGATTTTGTCATTTTCGATTGCTTTTGCACCGAATAATTTGATTGAGAGACGTTCTGTCATTGATCTGCACCACTTTTTCGGTGAGTTCTTTCCGCATCCTGTCTCCCTCACAATATCCTCGTATGACTTGCCCTTGATATATACTGCCTCAAGTGCGTCGTACTTGTACCCCTCACCTGCTGCCTCTGCATCCTCTTTCAGCGATGCAAGAGCCTTTTTCATGTGCTCGAACAGAATGACCGTCTCTGCCTTACACTCTCTGATAGACTGGAGGAACGCTTTCTCTGCCGAAATGTTATATCTTGATACATCGTCAATCTGTGATACTTCCGAAATTGCATCCTTGATATATCGCTCTATTTCCCGATAATTCTCAAGATATACCTGTGTTTTCTGAATTGCTGTCATTTCTTTTTCTGTCTCCACGTCGTTTTCCTCCTTTTGACCTTTTCAGAGGCAATCCATGATATTTCCTCCAATTATTCGACTTTCCTGCCTCCTCAGTCTGTATATACTCTCAAATGCGGTCAATGCCTCTTTTGCACTGATTCCCACTTTCAAAAGAGCATCTTGCAGGTTTTCTCCTCCTGCTGCCTTGATTTTCTCCGGATGCTCCGGAGATTCCGTCTTTTTCAAGACCGTTGCTGCCTCTGCTGCCTGTTCGATGATTTCAGACACCTCTTTCTCTGTCTTTCCCGCTGCCCGCAGTTTTGAAATGACGTTTTTCACCTTTTCCACGAATCCCATGTCTCCATCCTCCTCCGCACCTAATTGAAAGGGAGTTCTTCGTCGATTCCGTCCGGAATATTCATAAAACCGTCACCTGCGTCCGAATACCCTCCGTTGTTCCCGTCCTGCTGCCCTGCTGCTTTCTTACTCTCTGCAAATTCCTGTTCCTCGACAATCACGTCTGTGGTATAGACCTTTTGACCGTCTCTGTTCGTATATGACCCCGTCTGAATCCGTCCAGTGACAACCACTTTCGTTCCCTGCTTGAGATATTTTTCTGCGAACTCTCCATCTCGTCCAAACGCAACGCAGGAAATGAAATCCGCTGACTGCTGCCCGTCTTTTGCTCCTCTGCGGTCAACCGCAAGTGTGTATCGTGCGATCGCCATTTCCTCCTGTGAATTATTCCTCGGTGAATATCTGACATTCGGGTCTCTCGTGAGACGACCCATCAAAATGACCTTGTTCATCCGTTTTCCCTCTCTTTCTGCAAAATATACTCATTCTGTGCTTTCTGCAATTCCGTGATGCCCTTTTTGAACTGTGCATCATCTCCATTCATGCAGATTTCAAATAATTCCTCGTATCTGTCAATATTCTCGGTGATGAACGCTGCCTCTGTCTTTGAGCGTCTCTGCGTGAGGAACATTCCTTTGATTGTCTCTCTCATGGTCTCGCAGTTCTGTCTCTCCTCCTCCGTTTCCGGAGGAGTTTCTTTCAGCATCTTATCGACAACCCTGTCCACCGCATCCGCAATCTGTTCTTTCCATCCGGATGACGCTTTTTCATCAATGAGTTGTGACTGGATGCCCTCGAACGATGCTCCCGCTACTGCTCCCGTGATTCTGATGTCCTTTTTCCCTTTTGCTGCAATCAGAATCAAATCATCGTCATACGCTGCCATGTAATAGTCGAATTTTGCATTGAAATTCTCTTTCGGATTGATGATGACCTCCGGTTCACTGCTGCCCTCTGTCTGAATCATTACACCGATATATTTCTGACCTGTTCCCTTTGCCTCGATGAATAATGCTTTTAATTGCCCTTTTTTCACTTTCCTGTTCCTCCATTCAGCATCCTCTCGAATAACTGCTCATATAATGCCTTGTATGTGTTACGCTCCGTCTCAAGCCTCACAACGATCTCCGATGTCTCTCCTGCTGCCTCCTGTGGCTTTTCGGTTTTCTTTTCTTCTAACGACTGCTGCATCGCTTGAATTTTGTTGCGATAGTATTCAATTTCCTCCTGCTGTTTCTGAATCGTCTCATTGTACTGCTTTGATGTCTTTCCTCCACCGCTCAACTGTAAGGAAATCATGAGAGCGATGTCGATGTTTTTCATTTCTTGCTCCGATACCTGCCCGATGTAATTATTCACACGGTCTGTCGATACTGACGATACCTGTTCACACAATACTGTGGATAATCGTCCGGTACTGCGGACGGTCACATGTGTCGGGAGGTCTGTTTTCGGTTGCGTCGTCATATACACAACCTCAATCACTCCGGAGTGCTTGTTGTTCTCGTCATTGCTGACTACAACTGCGGGTCTGTCCGCAAATTGTTCACTCCCGTTTGTCGCCCCCCCTCGTGCGATATAGAATATCTCTCCTCGTCTGATGTCATCCATTGCCTTTTCCTCCTTATTTCACCGCCATCATTCAGCATCCTCTTTCATGAGTGATGTTGCCATGATGCAATATCCGTCCTCAAGACCTGCAAACTCCTCAAGGATATATGTCACAAGCACTCTCACGGTGCGTCCTGTGTTCTTTCCGTCCTTGAACTCCATCATCTCAAGGATGTCGCCTTTTTTATAGCCTCTGTCATTCTTCCGGAGTTCAAATGTCTTTTCTCCGGATGCAACCTCCTCAAAAAATGTCGCTCCCAGTTTAATGTGATGCACTTTCTGACCGTTCTCCTGTGTGTCTGACGGGAGGTTGTTCATCTTCTCCTCCTCTGCCTGTTCACGGAGTTTCTTTTTCGTTTCACGGTCGATTGCATCCTGCTCCTCGTTATATCTCTGCTCGTCTGTCTTGTATGCCTCTGCACGGTTCTTGTACTGGTCGCATGAGGTACATGTTCCGGTCTTTACGTTGCAGGTCTCGTATTCGGTGCAAGAATAACAGATTGATGTGATTCCCTCCGGATGCGGTGTCTCATAATCGTCGCCCGCTTTCTTTTTCTCCGGAGGATTCATGCTGTTTTCGGATGACTGCTGCCCTGCTGTGTCTGAATCTGACACGGTGTCCTGCTGCCCTGCTGCATCCTGCTCCTGTTCCGGTTTCTGCGGTGATTTCATGTCCTTAATTTCCGTATAGGACAATTCTCCGTTTTCCTTGTACTTTGCAAGTGCCTCCTGCTGCATCTCCGGAGACATCCCACTCAACTCATACGCTGCGGAGAATGTGAGACGCTCGTTGTTGAGTTCCTCTCGAAACTCCGGAATCAGATTGTTGTTGACGCTCTCAATCTGTGCGATCTTGGTCTTTGACATCTTGAGCATTGAGGCGATGACATCACGGAGGCGACCGGACTGGAGGTCATATCCTTTGATTTTCTTTCCATCCGTTTTCATACGCTCAAGACACGCTTTGAGACGCTGTTCCTCCTCGATGACATCCTTGAGAGACTTTGTCCGGTATGCGTTTGCGATGATGATTTCCACCTGCTCCTCGTCCTCGTCCTGCGGTGTGGTCAGTTTGCAGGTCGCAATCTCAAAATCTTTATATCCCTGCTCGACAAGGTGCTTGAGTGCAAGCCACCGTCTCTCACCTGCGACGATTCTATATTCACCCTGCTCATTCGGCTCAAATACAACCTCAAGATTCTGTTTGAGACCATACATGAGGATGTCTCCTGCCAGTTCCTCAATATCTGCCAAATCGTAGAAATTGAGTTTGTTCCGGTACATCTTGAAAATTGAAATGTCCTTTGTCCGGAATCTCGCTCTCGGTGATTCGTCAACTCCTGCCTTACTATTCTTGTTCAGTGCGTCCATGACGCTGAATCCTGTTGCCATGTTCTTTCCTCCTGTTTTCTCCCGTCAGTGCGGTCACAATTTCTTTGTATTCCATTTCACACTCGAAAATCTGTGCGTCGAGTGCGTCCAGTCTCTTGTATAACTGGTTTTCAATGCTTTTCGGTACTTTCTCGCCATTCCGCAGCAATATACCGATTATCTGATATTTACTCTTGCAGGTCAGTTCCGTCAAAATCTGAATCTGTTGCTTTTGATTCTCTGCTCTCCGGAATGACCCACATATCTCTCTTTCGGTCACACGCACCCGCTCCCCTATTCTGTTAATTTCTGCTTTTTGGTCTCTGTACGCTCGACGTTTATCTCGCCTTTGCTATTCTGTGATATAGATGCTTTGACCCCACCTCGGAGGTTCAGAGTGACCTTTGCCAGTCCTCCGGTGTATATCTCCTCAACTGCTGCCTTGAGAATATTCACGATGCCCTCACTGCATCTCTTTTCCGGTGCTGCTGCCTCTCCGAACAATGCAGCGACGTTCTGCATCGCCTTTTCTTTCCTCTGTTTCTCTT
>ENA-OZSX01000074-OZSX01000074.1-human-gut-metagenome-genome-assembly--contig:-NODE-74-length-32493-cov-6.822276_pt1 | contig 32493 bp, 25 predicted proteins | sample MGYA00244131_ERZ653984 | MGnify/ENA primary metagenome ERZ653984 (study PRJEB26926, sample SAMN06164778) | human gut metagenome | biome: ENVO:00009003; feature: ENVO:2100002; material: ENVO:00002003...
ACCTGACTGTTAATCAGGGTGTCGCCTGTTCGAGTCAGGCAAGAGGCGCCAGCAAAGCGATGGAAATTTTCCATCGCTTTTTTCTTTTTCCGGCGGCCTTGTTGACAGCACCGCCCCGGGGGGCTATACTTAACACACTATAAAGTATAAAAGGAACCTCTTGCCACGCAGCTTTACGGTGCAGTAAGGCGAAAAGGCGCCCCCTTGGGGGAGCCGGCAATGCCGCAAGGCTTGTCGGAGGGGGTCAAATCCTTGACAAAGGAGAACATCATGAAAAAAGTTATTCTGACCGGCGACCGTCCCACCGGCCGCCTGCACGTTGGCCACTATGTCGGCTCTCTGAAGGAGCGGGTGCGGCTGCAGAATACCGGCGAATATGACGAGATCTTTATCATGATCGCCGATGCGCAGGCGCTGACCGACAACGCCGACAACCCGGAGAAGGTGCGCCAGAACATTCTGCAGGTGGCACTGGACTATCTGGCCTGCGGTCTGGACCCCAACAAGGTGCACATCTTCATCCAGTCCATGGTGCCCCAGCTGACCGAGCTGAGCTTCTACTACCAGAATCTGGTCACCGTCAGCCGTTTGCAGCGCAACCCCACCGTGAAGAGCGAGATCCAGATGCGCAACTTCGAAGCCAGCATCCCGGTGGGCTTCTTCTGCTACCCCATCAGTCAGGCTGCCGATATCACCGCCTTCAAGGCTACCACCGTGCCCGCCGGTGAGGATCAGAAGCCCATGATCGAGCAGTGCTGCGAGATCGTGCACAAATTCAATTCCGTCTACGGCGAAACGCTGGTAGAGCCCGAGATCGTTCTGCCCCAGAACGCCGCCTGCCTGCGTCTGCCCGGCATTGATGGCAAGGCCAAGATGAGCAAGAGCCTTGGCAACTGCATCTACCTGTCCGAGGAGCCGGAGGATATCGAGAAGAAGGTCAAGTCCATGTTTACCGACCCCAACCACCTGCGCGTGCAGGACCCCGGTAAGGTGGAGGGCAACCCGGTGTTCATCTATCTGGACGCTTTCTGCCGCCCCGAGCACTTTGCCGAGTTCTGGCCGGAGTACCAGAATCTGGACGAGGTCAAGGCGCACTATCAGCGCGGCGGTCTGGGCGATATGAAGGTGAAAAAGTTCCTGAACAGCGTCATGCAGGCTGAGCTGGAGCCTATCCGCACCCGCCGCAAGGAGTGGGAGCAGCGCCTGCCCGAAGTGGTAGAGATCCTGAAGGAGGGCAGCGCTTACGCCGAAAAGACCGCTGCCGCCACGCTGGACGAGGTGCGCAAGGCCATGCGCATCGACTACTTCGAGAACGATAACCTGCTGAAATAATATTTATGAGAGAACCCGAAACGCCTGCGGCGTTTCGGGTTCTCTTTTGCATCGTTTACGAAAATTGCATAGAAAGCACGGGCAAACTATGCTAAAATAAGGGCAACAAGTACAGAAAGCCCCGTTTGGGGGCGAAAAAAGGAGAACCACCATGCAAAAGACCATCTGGATCACCGGAGCAAGTTCCGGCATCGGCCGGGAGTTTGCCCGCCGGTATGCCGCTATGGGCTGTCGGCTCATCCTGACCGCCCGCCGCGCCGACCGTTTGCAGGCTCTCGCCAAGGAGCTGCACGCAGCCCACGGCACGGAATGCCGCATCGAGACCGCCGACCTCTCCCGCGCCGAGGAGTGCAGCCGCCTGTGCGAAGTACTGGCCGAGGAGCACATTGACATCTTCATCAACAACGCCGGTTTCGGCGTCTGCGGCAGCATTCTGGAAACGGAGGAAGCCCGCGAGGAAGAGATGATCCAAGTGAATGTTGCCGCCATGGCGCGGCTGTTCCGCGCCGTGGTGCGCAAGATGCACGCGCAGGGCGGCGGCACCATCCTGAATGTGGCATCCTCTGCGGGGCTGCTGCCTGGCGGCCCCTATATGGCGGGCTACTACGCCAGCAAAGCCTATGTGGTCAGCATGACCCGCGGCGTGGCTGAAGAGCTGCGGGAGATGCACAGCCCGGTCTACGTCTGCGCCCTCTGCCCCGGCCCGGTGGACACCGAGTTCAACGACCACGCCGGGGTGGTGTTTGCCCTGCGGGGCATTACCCCCGAGCTGTGCGTAGAGGAGGCCCTGCTGGGCATGATGCACCGCAAGACCATCATTGTGCCCTCTGCCTTTATGCGGCTGTGCACCAGCGCCCAGCGCCTTGTACCCATCCCCCTGCTGATGCCCATCGTGGCACGCCAGCAGAAGAAAAAGCTGGGGTAAAAGACAAAGGTCGTCCAAACTTGTCAACAAGCCCAAAGATAGTCGGAATATCTTGTGCACCGTGACAAGGTGCGGCGGTCTGCACAAGCTGTTGCGCTAAAAAGCAACGGTTCTGCGTATTGTTTTTTGGCAGAAAAGCAAAAATCTAAAGAAAGTACAACAAAACTTCACAAGAATGTGCCTTGACACTTCCTGTAAAGGATGCTAGACTGGTATACAAGTAAGAGCGCACTCCGGCACGGCCGGATACGACGCGCTTTGCAAAGTAGCACGGCTGCAATTTGCGCCGTGTAGAATACGATTTTTGACAGGAGGACTTTATTATGGCACAGTGCACTCCCAAATCTTTTGACCTGACCGGCAAGGTGGCGCTGATTACAGGCGCATCCTACGGCATCGGCATGGCAATTGCAAAGGCTATGGCAGCCAACGGCGCTACCATCGTGTTCAATGATATCAAGCAGGAGCTGGTGGACAAGGGTCTGGCTTCCTATGCAGAGGCAGGCATCAAGGCTCACGGCTACGTCTGCGACGTTACCGATGAGGACGCCGTCAACGCCATGGTGGCAAAGATCACCGAGGAAGTCGGCCACATCAACATTCTGGTCAACAACGCCGGTATCATCAAGCGCATCCCCATGACCGAGATGAGCGCTGCCCAGTTCCGTCAGGTCATCGACGTCGATCTGAACGCTCCCTTCATCGTGGCAAAGGCCATCATCCCCGACATGATCGCACAGGGCGGCGGCAAGATCATCAACATCTGCTCCATGATGAGCGAGCTGGGCCGTGAGACCGTTTCTGCTTATGCAGCAGCAAAGGGCGGCCTGAAGATGCTGACCAAGAACATCGCTTCCGAGTACGGCGCTTACAACATCCAGTGCAACGGCATCGGACCCGGCTACATCGCTACCCCGCAGACCGCACCGCTGCGCGAGATCCAGCCCGACGGCAGCCGTCACCCCTTCGACCAGTTCATCGTTGCCAAGACCCCCGCAGGCCGCTGGGGCGAGGCCGAGGATCTGGGCGGACCCGCTGTGTTCCTGGCATCTGAGGCCTCTGACTTTGTCAACGGCCTGATCCTGTATGTGGACGGCGGCATTCTGGCCTACATCGGCAAGCAGCCCCAGTAAACGCTGAGGGCACTCCGCAGTTCTGACCCCGGGGACTGCCGCACAGCGTTGTGTGGCAGTCCCTTTTGCATTTGTACGGGAAAGGATGTTATGCTATAATGGAAAAAGCACATCAGGACATCCCTTGGGTGCCCCATGCCGAAATTTCCCCGGAACCCTGCGGCCCCGGGGTGCAGCGCCGCGTGCTGGCTTACAGCAAGGACGCCATGTGCGTGGAAAACACCTTTGAGACCGGCGGCGTGGGTGCCATGCACTGCCACCCCCACACCCAGATCACCTATATCGTCTCCGGGCGGTACCGCTTTACCATCGGGGACGAGACCCGGGAGGTAGGCCCCGGCGACACCCTGCTCAAGCAGAACGGCGTGATGCACGGCTGCGTCTGTCTGGAGGGCGGCGTGATGCTGGATTTCTTTACTCCCATGCGGGAGGACTTTGTATAATCCCTGCGCACCGCAGGGAAAAATAAGAAGGAGAACCATTGTTATGAAGATCGCACTTATCAACGAGAACAGTCAGGCCGCCAAGAACGGCATCATCGAAGCCGCCCTGAAGAAGGTGGTGGAGCCCATGGGCCACGAGGTGGTCAACTACGGGATGTACGCCGCCGATGACGCTGCACAGCTGACCTATGTGCAGTGCGGCATTCTGGCTGCTATCCTGCTGAACAGCGGCGCTGCGGACTACGTCGTTACCGGCTGCGGCACCGGTGAGGGTGCCATGCTGGCACTGAACAGCTTCCCCGGCGTCATCTGCGGCCACGTGGAGGACCCCGTGGATGCCTACACCTTTGCCCACGTCAACGACGGCAACGCCGTTGCCATGCCCTTTGCCAAGGGCTTCGGCTGGGGCGGTGAGCTGAACCTCGAGTACTGCTTTGAGAAGCTGTTCGGCTTCGGCCACGGTCAGGGCTACCCCAAGGAGCGCGTTGTGCCCGAGCAGCGCAACAAGAAGATTTTGGACGGTGTGCGCGCCGCCACTTTCAAGCCTCTCATCGAGTGCCTGAAGAGCATCGATCAGGATCTGCTGAAGGGCGCTGTGGCGGGTGCAAAGTTCTCTGAGCTGTTCTTTGCCTCCTGCAAGGACGAGGAGCTGGCCGCTTACGTCAAGACCCTGCTGTAAGCTGCGGAGGAGATCATGCAAGGACTGACCCTGTTCAACCTGAACCTCACCCACCTGCTGGATGCCTTTCTGGAAACTGCAGTGCCCATGATCGCCGGTCTTGCCGAGGTGGTGGGTCTGTTCATCATCATCACCAGTCTGGCCAAGGCCACTTTTTACTATGTTCGCGCCACCTTCTTCAACGACCACCGGGACTTCCACCATGAAATGAGCAGCGGCCTGACCACCGCGCTGGAATTTCTGATGTCGGCAGAGATCGCCAAGACCTTTTTGCTGCAGAATCTGGAGTCCGTGGTGCCGCTGGCGGCCACCTTTGCGCTGCGCGCTTTGATGAGTATGCTGCTGCATTGGGAGATGGAGGGCGGCCACCGCCCGGCCAACGCCAAGGAAAAGGACAAGTCCGGCTCTCCGAAGGACGGCAAAAACGGCTGACAGGCAAAAGATTTGCCAAACTTTAGCACGGCAGAGTTTCACCGTGTTGTGAAAAACGTAAAACCTTGAGATGAATACTTGACAGGTTTGCACAAAGAGACTATACTCGTGCCATCGAAAGCAAAGGCGCTGACGGAAGCAATTCCGCCAGCGCCTTTTGTGTTTTCGGGGATACTGCCGCACGGAGAGAATAGAGGGCTCCCTGTGCAAAAAACGACCGTAGGAGGTAGGAAAGTATGTTTAGCTCCGTCAACACCTGCTGGACGCTCGTAGGAGCGTTTCTAGTGTACTTCATGCAGGCCGGATTCGCCCTATGCGAAGCCGGCTTCACCCGGGCAAAGAATACCGGCAACATCCTGATGAAAAACATGATGGATTTCTGCATCGGCACGCCCTGTTACTGGCTCATCGGCTTCGGCCTGATGTTCGGCGGTACCGGCGCACTGATCGGCGGTTTCGATCCCTTCATTCAGGGCGATTACAGCCACTTGGGTCTGGATATCCCCCTGTGGGTGTACATCGTGTTCCAGACTGTGTTCTGCGCTACGGCAGCCACTATCGTCTCCGGCTCCATGGCCGAACGCACCAACTTCAAGGCCTACTGCGTGTACTCCGCCGCCATCTCGCTGGTGGTGTACCCCATCTGCGGCCACTGGATGTGGGGCGGCGGCTGGCTGCAGAGCATGGGCTTCCACGATTTTGCAGGTTCCGCAGCCGTGCATAATGTGGGCGGCGTCATCGCCTTGCTGGGCGCATGGATGCTGGGTCCCCGTATTGGCAAGTACGACAAGAACGGCAACCCCCACGCCATCCCCGGCCATAACCTGACCGCCGGTGCTCTGGGCGTGTTCATCCTGTGGTTCTGCTGGTTCGGCTTCAACGGCGGCTCTTCCCTGAGCCTGTCCACCGATGCCACTATGACCCTGACCGGTCTGGTCTGCGTGGATGTCTACGTTGTGGTGGTGATGTTCATCATCTTCAAGATCATTGATAAGACCCTTGGCCTGCGTGTGCCTGCCGAGGTGGAGATCGACGGTCTGGATATCCACGAGCACGGTCTGGCTTCCGCTTATGCAGGCTTTGCCATCTCGGATGCAAACTCCGCTGCCATGACCCCCAACGAGAACACTGATCTGGGCGAGGACGACATCACCAAGGCTTCGGCAAAACAGATGGATGCGGCCGTGCCGGTGGTGCGCGAGCCTGTGATCCACGATGGTGTCTACGACACCGGTATGCATAAGGTGTCCATCATTGCAAAGCTGGCAAAGTTCGACCAGCTCAAGACTGCCCTGAATGATCTGGGCGTCACCGGCATGACCGTAACGCAGGTCATGGGCTGCGGCATCCAGAAGGGCACGCCGGAAAAGTACCGCGGCGTGCCGGTGGATACTACTCTGCTGCCCAAGATCAAGGTGGAAGTCATCGTCTCCCGCATCAGCGTGGACGCTGTGGTGGAAGCCGCCAAGAAAGCGCTGTACACCGGCCATATCGGCGATGGCAAGATCTTTGTCTACAACGTGACCCGCGTGGTCAAGATCCGCACCGGCGAGGAAGATTACGCCGCTCTGCAGGATGTGGAGTAACGCTCCACAAGTTTCTCTGCTGTTCCCGCTGCGGCGGCAGCCCGGCTGCTCCGACACAGTTCCCGCCGCCCGGCGTGACAGATAGATCGTTCTCCTTTTTCCTTTTCCTTTTTCCTTTTTTTGTTCGAGTCACCAGTAAGTCGAAAGCCCCGCTCCTGCGCACAAGGGAGCGGGGCTTTTGCTGTGAAAAAAAGTGCCCCGGAAACGCCGACAGGCGTTTCCGGGGCACTTATCATTTATACCTTACAGGCTGCGGGTGCGGATCTCGGTGGTGACCTTGGCGATGAAGTCCTCAAGGCTCATCTCGGTGGTCTCGCCCTTGCGGTCGCGCACGGAGATGTTGCCGGCCTCGGCTTCCTTGGCGCCCAGCACCAGCATATAGGGCACGCGGTCCACCTGCTGTGCGGCACGGATCTTGTAGCCGATTTTCTGGTTGTCGTCATCCAGCACAACGCGGATACCGGCGTCAGACAGCTTCTCGGTCACGTCCTGTGCGTACTCCAGCGTCTTTTCGGACACGGGCAGCACCTTGACCTGCGTGGGAGCCAGCCAGGTGGGGAACTTGCCCTTGGTCTCCTCGATCAGGTAGGCCATGAAGCGGTCCAGAGAGCCCAGAATTGCGCGGTGCAGCACCACGGGGGTCTTTTCGGAGCCGTCCTTGTCCACATAGGTCAGGTGGAACTTTGCGGGCAGGCAGAAGTCCAGCTGGCAGGTGGACAGGGTGTACTCGGCACCCACGGCGGGCTTCACGTTCACGTCCAGCTTCGGGCCGTAGAAGGCAGCCTCGCCGATCTCCTCGGTGAAGTGGATGCCCAGCTCGGTCAGCACTTCGCGCAGAGCCTGCTCTGCATGGTTCCACATGGCATCATCGTCGTGGTACTTCTTCTTATCGGCAGGATCACGCAGGCTCAGCACGCAGCGGTAATCGGTGATGTTGAAGTCCTTGTACACCTCAAAGATCAGGTTGCACACGTCTGCGACCTCGCTCTTGATCTGCTCCGGGGTGCAGAACAGGTGAGCATCGTTCTGGCAGAAGTGACGGCCGCGCTCGATGCCCTTCAGGGTGCCAGAGGACTCGTAGCGGAAGTCGTGGGCGATCTCACCGATGCGCATGGGCAGGTCACGGTAGGAGTGGGGACGGTTTGCGTAGATCATCATGTGGTGGGGGCAGTTCATCGGGCGCAGCACATAGCTCTCGCCCTCCATCTCCATGGCGGGGAACATGTTCTCACGGTAGTGATCCCAGTGACCGGAGGTCTTATACAGGTTCACAGTGCCGATGCAGGGAGTCATCACGTGCAGGTAGCCGCGTGCACGCTCCTTCTCCTTGATATAGTTCTCCAGCTCCTGCCAGACGGTGTAGCCTGCGGGCAGGAACATGGGCAGGCCGCGGCCCACCAGATCATCGGTCATGAACAGGCCCATCTCCTTGCCGATCTTGCGGTGATCGCGCTCGCGGGCCTCCTGCTGCTCCTTCTCCCATGCGTCCAGCTCCTCCTGATTGCGGAAGGCCACGCCGTTGATACGGGTCAGCATCTTGTTTTCCTTGTCGTTCTTCCAGTATGCGCCGGACTGCTGGGTGATCTTGAAAGCCTTCAGTGCCTTGGTGTAGGTCAGGTGGGGTCCGATGCACATATCCACGTACTCGCCCTGCTGGAAGAAGCTGAACTCGGTCTCATCGGCCAGATCAGCCATGTGCTCGATCTTGTAGTTCTCCTTGCGCTCTTCCATCAGCTTCACGGCCTCGGCGCGGGGCAGGATGAAGGGCTTGATGGGCAAATTCTCCTTGACGATCTTGCGCATCTCTTTTTCGATGTTGGCCAGATCCTCGTCGCTCAGCTTCTGGTCGCCCAGATCGACATCGTAGTAGAAGCCGTTCTCGGTGGCAGGGCCGAAGGCAAAATCAGCCTGCGGATACAGGCGCTTGATGGCCTGTGCCATAACGTGAGCAGCGGTGTGACGGATAACGTGCAGTTCCTGATCCTGCGGGCACTCGTCCACATGACCGTCCTTGTAGATGATCTTCATAGTAGATTCTCCTTTGACAATGTGGTGTTGAACAAAAACAAAAAGCGCTTCACCCCGTAAAACTCACGGGATGAAGCGCCGATCAAATGTCTGCGTTCCACGGTTCCACCCGAATTGCGCGCTCCCCGGCGGGGAAACGCGCCCCTCGCAGTGCTGTAACGGGCACGCCCGGCAGAGGTTCGCCTCTGCACTCTGCGGTGGTAGAAGCCGGGGGTCATGGCAGGCTGCTTGCAGCACCCGGAAACCCGGGGCAGCCCTCTCTGCGGCATGAAAAGCGGGGCTTCAGTTTGTCCGCATCAATGTTTTGGACAGGATGAAACTACGCTGATTGTAGCACGCCGGAACAAAAAAATCAAGAGATAACGGCGGAAATATACTTTTTTATGCGCCCTGCTTCTCCACGCTGCGCACAGCCAGCGCCTTGGCGGGCTTCATCAGCAGCACGCAGACACCGTTAAAGAGCACAGAGCCCACGATGAAGATGATAAAGAACTGCGGCAGATGGGCGGTCAGTGCAGGGATATCAATGCAGGCCACGGTCAGGTAGGCAAAGCCCACGTTGTTCAGCACCTTGGGTGCGTAGGGGTGCAGGATGATGAGGATGAACAGCACCACGGCCAGCGGCAGGATAAAGCCGAGGAAATCGCCCAGAACAGGGGTCAGGGCACTGATGGACAGCAGCGCCGCCACAGTGAGCACCAGACCCACAAGGCCGCCCAGCTCCACAGTGACAAGGCGATCCTTCACATCGCCCTCCAGCGTGAACATCATGATGTTGCTCAGGAAGATCAGCCAGCTGTACTCCATGCCGGTCAGGTGGATGACGGCGTTTGCGATCAGGATCCAGACCAGCAGCATCAGGCGGAAGTAAAGCAGGAAACGCTTGGTTACGGTCTCGTTCATAGGGGTGTCCTCTCTTTCTCGTCTGTATTGACAAGTGTTTCTTTTCAAATATTCTGATATTTTGGCAAGCAGCACTTGCATTGAACAGGACGAGTATACAATACTTTCCAGGAAAAGACAATAGTTTGGCAACTAAAAATTGCATTCTATGTAAATTCGGTATGGCGGGGGAGCCGGGGATGCAGACCGAAGAGGTACTTCCCTGAGCGGGTTCTGTTCCTCGTCAAAACCGCAAAACTGTATTTTTTACAAGTACAGTTTTCAAGGCAATTTTGCAAAAGGTTACAAAAAACGCCGTTTTGGGCTGCAAAATGCCTGAAAACACTTTCTCTTTTTTGCCGTATATGCTATAATGACAACTGTTCTCGCACAAGAAACAGGAAAATGTACGCACTGGGCGTACAGTGTAAGAGGAGTGTTACGATATGAAAACCTTGAAAGCGGTTGTAGCAAAATACAACCAGACCAGCCTGATCCTGCGCATCCTGATCGGCCTGGCAGTCGGTTCGGTGCTGGCGCTTGTTGCGCCGGGCGCGGGTTGGGTCGGCGAGCTGGGCAGCCTGTTCGTCGGTGCGCTGAAGGGCATTGCCCCGGTGCTGGTGTTCGTCATTGTGGCAAGCGCACTGGCACAGGGCTCGTCCAAGCTGGACCGCCGCTTTGGCACCGTGATCTGGCTGTATATGCTCACCACCTTTCTGGCGGCAGCCATTGCGGCGATCACCAGCTTTATGTTCCCGGTCACGGTGGTGCTGGCGGACGCAGCACAGTCCGACGTGATCCCGCAGGGCTTGGGCGAGGTGCTGAGCACCCTGCTGACCAACTTTGTGGCAAACCCCGTCAGTGCCCTGATGAACGGCAACTACATCGGCATCCTGTTCTGGGCTTGTATGTTCGGCATTGCCATGAAGAACATCGGCGCAGAGAGCACCAAGGTCTTTCTGGCAAACACTGCCGATGCCGTCTCCCAGATCGTGCGCTGGATCATCAATCTGGCACCCTTCGGCATCATGGGTCTGGTGTACACCAACGTTTCCGGCAACGGTCTGGCCATCTTTACCCAGTACGGCAAGCTGCTGGCACTGCTGGTGGGCACCATGCTGTTCATGGCGCTGATCGTCTCCCCCTTTATCATGTTCGTTTACCTGCGCTGCAACCCATACCCGCTGGTATTCCGCTGCCTGAAGGAGTCCGGTCTGACCGCTTTCTTCACCCGCAGCTCTGCTGCCAACATCCCTGTGAATATGTCCCTGTGTGAAAAGCTGGAGCTGGACAAGGATATGTACTCCGTGTCCATCCCGCTGGGCGCTACCATCAACATGGACGGCGCAGCCATCACCATCACCATCATGACGCTGGCAGCAGCCAACACGCTGGGCATTCAGGTGTCCCTGCCTGCCGCCATCGTGCTGAGCGCCATGAGCGCTCTGGGTGCCTGCGGCGCTTCCGGCGTGGCTGGCGGCTCCCTGCTGCTGATCCCCATGGCCTGCTCGCTGTTCGGCATCTCCAACGACATTGCCATGCAGATGGTGGGCGTGGGCTTTATCATCGGCGTGGTGCAGGATTCGGTGGAAACTGCGCTGAACTCTGCCGGCGACGTGGAATTTGCCGCCACCGCCGAGTATCACCAGTGGCTCAAGGAGGGCAAGCCCCTGCCGGCTTTCCTGAAGGGCTGATAACCTAGCATAAATAAACAAAGCAGCCGCTGCACGAGAAAGTGCAGCGGCTGCTTTTTGCTATAATATTTTACCCAAGCAGTACAACGGCGTAGCGCACGCCTTCGTTTACCACATAGGCAACGCCCAGCTTGGTCTTGCCGGCGGCGGCAGACTTCATGGTGTCGGTCACGATGCCGTCCTTCGGCAGAACAAAGCGGATGTAGTCTTTTCTGGAATCCAGATCGGTATCAATGTAAAAGCCCGGGACAAAATCTTCATCCGAACCATAAATGCCCATACCCATGCTTTCAAATGCAGTGGCATATTTGTGCTGCAACAGGTTGGTCTTGGCAATGTCATTGGCGCTGCCAACGCGGTAAAGCTCGGTCTTATTTGTATTGGCAGAGCAGGACACCGAGGTGGCAGAGACCCAGTTGGCAATGCTGTAGGCCTTGTCGCTCAGCTCCTCGCTGTAGGTCATGCCGAGCTGCTCGCACAGCGCCTTTGCGCTGCTGGCATCCGAATGCTTGGGCCCGATCGGCACACCTGCGCTGCCGTCACAGGCGGTAAATACGGCCAGTGCCATCAGACCGGCCAGCAGACAGGCCAGTAATTTCTTCCATTTTTTCATAAAACGATGCTCCTTTCTGTTCTGAGGTCGTTGCGGGTTTGCGTCCGGTGCGGCGGACGCAGCTTTTTGCTTTCTTCTGCATCCATGATACCTTTTTTTGACGGGAAATGCAATCGTTTTGGCGCAAAAAAACAGGCTGCCGTGCAAAAACACGGCAGCCTGCGGAAAAAACTTTATTTTGCGTACTCCACGGCGCGGCTCTCGCGGATGACGTTGACCTTGATCTGGCCGGGGTAATCCAGCGTATCCTCGATCTTTTTGGCAATGGAGCGTGCCAGCAGGATGACCTGATCATCGCTGATGACGTCGGGCTTGACCAGAATGCGCACCTCGCGGCCTGCCTGCACGGCAAAGGCCTGCTCCACACCCTCGAAGCTGGAAGAGATCTCCTCCAGATTTTCCAGACGCTTGACGTAGCTTTCCACGTTCTCGCGGCGGGCACCCGGGCGGGCGGCGCTGATGGCGTCGGCAGCCTGAATGATGAAGGCCAGCGGGGTCTTGGGCTCCACGTCGCCGTGGTGTGCTTCAATGGCGTGGATGATCTGGGTATTCTCCTTGTACTTGCGGCAGATGTCCACGCCGATCTGGACGTGGCTGCCCTCGATCTCGTGATCCAGCGCCTTGCCGATATCATGCAGCAGGCCGGCGCGGCGTGCCATGGTGACATTCACGCCCATCTCGCCCGCCAGCAGACCGGCTACCCAAGCCACTTCCATGCTGTGGGTCAAAGCGTTCTGACCAAAGCTGGTGCGGTACTTCAGTCGACCGATCAGCTTGATCAGGTCGGGGTGCAGGCCATGGATGCCCAGCTCCATCACCGCACGCTCGCCCTCGCGCTTCATCTGCAGCTCCAGATCGTGGCGGCACTTTTCCACCGTCTCCTCGATGCGGGCGGGGTGGATACGGCCATCGCCGATCAGACGCTCCAGCGTCATGCGGGCCACCTCGCGGCGGGTCTGGTCAAAGGAGGACAGGGTGATGGCTTCCGGGGTATCATCGATGATCAGATCCACGCCGGTAGCGGTCTCCAGCGCGCGGATGTTGCGGCCCTCGCGGCCGATGATGCGGCCCTTCATCTCATCGCTGGGCAGCGGTACCACGCTGACGGTGGTCTCGCTGCAATGGTCGGCAGCGCAGCGGCTGACGGCCTGTCCGATGAGGTTGCGGGCGATGTTATCGCAGTTTTCCTTCAGGTCGGTCTCGTAGGCAGCAACGCGCACAGCCTTTTCGTGGGTCAGCTCCTCGTCCACCTTGTGCAGCAGCACCTCGCGGGCATCCTCCTGACTCAAGCCGGCCAGCGTTTCCAGACGCTCCATCTCCTTGGCGCGCAAAGCGTCGATCTCTGCCAGACGCTCCTCGGCTTCAGCGGCGCGCTTTTTCAGCTCTTCTTCCTTCTTTTCCAGCGCTTCGGTCTTGCGGTCCAGCGCCGTCTCCTTCTGGTCGATGCGGTTCTCCTGACGGCTGATCTCCGCACGGCGCTGCTTGATCTCCTTGTCGGCTTCTGCCTTCTGGGCATCGACCTCGGCTTTCAGACGGAAAGCCTCGTCCTTTGCTTCCAGAACCGCTTCCTTGCGCTTCTGGTCGGCGGTCTTGATCGCCTCGTTCACCAGCCGGGTAGCCTCGGCTTCGGCGCTGCCGATCTGGGCTTCGGCGGTCTTTTTACGGTTGTTGTAACCAATAAAATAGCCCGCAGCCACACCGACAACAGCAACGATCAAGGCCACGATCACTCCGATCGCGGTCATTGCGTTCACTCTCCTTTGTTTCAATTCAATGCAAAATTAAAAGCAGGAGACGCTGCGCAGCAGGACACGGGCAATGATATAGAAAGAGCTTTCAATCCAAAAAGTGACACCAAAACCATACGCACCACCAAAAACCGGCGGCACGGGCAAAAGCATACGGCTTTTCTCTCTACGGTTCCATTTTATATCAAACAGGCACGCTTTGCCTGAAACGGGTACAGGGTCACACAGAAGCCTGCGTACAGCGTCTTTGATTCCATACTACTAATTATAGTACGAAACATTTGCCCGCTTGTCAAGAGGAAAACCCTGCCCGCAGAACATTTTGTGCAGAAAAACAAAAATAAGATGACTGAGAGGGTTCTCTCCTTCAAACCAAAAGGGCTGCCCCGGAGAACGGAGCAGCCCTTTTGGTTTATGATGAAGAGAAGAAAATGAAGGAGAATAGCTTATTATTTGGCGGCTTTTTCGCCCTCCGGGAAGATGATCTTATTCACAAAGAAGAAGATGACCATGGAGATGCCGCCGTTCAGCACCGTAGTGCCGATGTTGTAGATGAAGTCCGGTACCAGCAGCCCTGCCACTGCCACCCAGATGCAGTTGATGGAGTTGACGATGCAGGTGATGATGCAGAAGGCCAGCACATACCAGCCGATCTGCTTTGCCAGATTGCCCTTGCTGCGGAACACAAAATTGCGCTGGATGGGGAAGTTGATGCACTCGCCGATGACCATGGCGATCATGTAGGCGCAGAAGTAGGGCAGACCGCCGTGGGCGGCATCGTAGCCGAGGATGTTCCACTTGAAGGTCTCGCCGAACAGGGTAATGTCGATGCCCGGCCAGCCGAAATCCACCACCGGCAGGCTTGCAAAGGCCTTGGGCAGAAATTGCAGCAGCAGGTACTTGAACACGGTGATGAGGTTGGACACGATGACGAACAGGCCGCCCTCGCGCACCCACTTGGCAGCGGCGGGGTGCTTTGCCGCGAAGTTATTCCAGAAATTCATAGCCTGCTTCCTTTCAGCTGTTTTTCAAGCGCTCTTCCATGCGGCTGTTCAGCACGAGGTTCTTCACGGCCTCCACGATCACCCGCACAAGGCCGATGATCCAGAAGCCCTGCAGCTCCATCACGATGCCGTCCACCATGCCCATGCTGATGGCGCCGTTGGTCATTTTGGCCAGCGCACGCAGAGGCATATTGTACTGGAACAGGATGTTCAGGTCGGGCTTGCCCTTTTTGATGCTGCGGCGCAGCAGGGTGCCCAGCACGGCAGCCGCCAGCCAGCCGATGGGGCTGCGTCCGTGCCCCATCTCGCCCAGCGTCATGTTGCGGTCGATGTGCACCTTGTTCTCCGGGATGGGACGGCCAAGCAGCGCTTCAAACTCCGCGTCCGGCACCTTCTGCACCTGTGCAGTGCGGTAATGCTCCAGATTTTTGCCCGCGTAGGGGTCGGGTGCGCCGGTGCCCGCCACCGTGACAGCGGCAGTCAGACGGATATCGGCGCTGGAAGCGCCCACCAGCAGCTGATAGCTGCCGCCCTCTACCTCCCAGCGGTCGGTGGCAACGTTCCAGTAGCGGAAGGCTTTGTCGTCCAGCGGGATGGTGACGGTCTTGCTCTCTCCGGCTTCCAGCTGCACCTTGGTAAAGCCCTTCAGCTCCTTGACGGGGCGGAAAACCTTTGCATCCGGCTTTGCCACATACAGCTGCACCACCTCGGCACCTGCACAGCTGCCGGTGTTGGTGACAGTCAGGGTCACGCCGGTTTCGTCTGCTTTCAGGTCACTGTACGCAAAGCTGGTGTAGCTCAGGCCGTAGCCGAAGGGGAAGGCGGTGGGCACACCGGCGGTGTCATAGTAGCGGTAGCCCACATACAGTCCCTCGCGGTACTCCACAGTGGGGCCGTCGCCGCCGAAATGCGCTTTTGCGGGGGTGTCGGCGTAGCTGCGCGCCCAAGTCTCAGCCAGCTTACCGCAGGGGTTCTGCGCGCCGGTGAGCACCTCGACCAGTGCGCCCGCACCGGCCTGACCGCCCAGACAGCCGTAGACCAGCGCCTTGCAGTCCTTGACCCAATCGCTTTCCAGCGAGGAGCCTGCACTCAGCAGCACCACCACGTTGGGGTTTGCCGCCGCCACAGCCGCCAGCAGTTCCAGCTGGTTCTCTGCCAGCTTCATGTCGGCGCGGTCGATGCCCTCGCTCTCCTTGATCTCGTCCAGACCCATGCACAGCAGCACCACATCGGCGTTCTTTGCCAGCAGCACCGCCTCGGCTTTCAGTGCCTCATCGGGCTTGCCCTGCCGGTCAAAGCCCTTGGCGTAGCCGACGATGTTCAGGCCGCTTTCGGCAAGGCAGTCCAGAAAGGAATCCACCTTGATGGAGTTGACGGCGCTGGAACCTGCACCCTGATAGCGGGGCGTCTGGGCAAAGTCGCCGATGACCGCCACCTTCTCCCCCTTTGCAAGGGGCAGCAGGCTGTTTTCGTTCTTCAGCAGCACGATGCTCTGGGCAGCAGCCCGGCGTGCCAGTGCGTGGTGGGCGTTGGCATCGAACTTGCCGGGTGCGGCGTCCACCGCCGCTTTGGTGGTAAACACCAGTTCCAGCAGCTCCTCCAGCCGGGCGTCCACGTCTGCTTCGGTGATCTTGCCGGTCTGTACCGCCTTCATCAGCTCCCGGATGGCGTCCCCGCCGGGGGCGGGCATTTCCAGCGTAGAGCCGTTCTTTACGCCCAAGGCGTGGTCGTTGCTGCCGCCCCAGTCGGTGACCACTGCGCCGTCAAAGCCCCAGTCCCTGCGCAGGATATCCATGAGCAGGTGGGCGTTCTCGTTGGCGTAGGTGCCGTTGACAAGGTTATAGGCGGACATGATGGTCTTGGGCTGCGCTTCTTTGACCACCATCTCGAAGCCGGTCAGGTAAATTTCCCGCAGGGTGCGCTCGTCCACGATGGAATCCGAGGCCATGCGGCGCAGCTCCTGACTGTTCACGGCAAAGTGCTTGGGGCAGGCGGCAATGCCGTTTTTCTGGATGCCGCGGACGTAGGCCGCCGCCATCTTACCGGCAAGGTAGGGGTCCTCCGAGAAATACTCGAAGTTGCGGCCGCACAGGGGGCTGCGCTTGATGTTCAGGCCGGGGCCCAGCAGCACCGACACGCCCTGTGCCGCTGCCTCTTCGCCCATGGCTGCGCCCACAGCCTCGCCAAGCTCCGGGTCCCAGCTGTTGGCCACGGTAGCCGAGGTGGGGAAGCAGGTGGCGGGCACACTGGGGTTCAGGCCCAGATGGTCAGCTGCGCCCGCCTGCTTGCGCACGCCGTTGGGGCCGTCCGACAGGGTAATGGCCGGGATGCCCTTGCCCGGCAGCGCCCGGGTGGTGAACACCGTGCCGCCGCTCAGCAGGGCGCATTTCTGTTCCAGGCTCAGGCTATTGATGATATCTGTGTGTTTCATGGCATTTTCCTCTTTGCCTTTTCAATCCAGAAAAGGCCCGCTGTTTTACGCAGCGGGCCTTTGGTCTGGTTTCAGTTCAGGTGCTGCAAACGTTCAGAGCGTCTTGCCCAAGATCAGGCGTTGACTTCCTCTTCCTTGCGCTTTGCATAGCCCTTTTTGACCACCAGAACTTCCAGTGCGATCAGAGCGGCTGCCAGCACAACATCCACACCGATCATCACCTTTTCCCAACCGGGCATACCGGGGTTCAGGTTCTCAGGGTAGTAAGCACGGGAGTTTGCCACAGTGTACAGGATGTTCTTGCAGGCCTGACGTGCGGACACCAGAGCGGTAGCGCTGGTGGTATCGGTCAGGTGGTTGGTCTCGGTGTCGTAGTTGACCAAGCAGAAGTCGCCGCCGTTGCGGATCAGGCGGTCAGAATCCTGATAGCCGTACACGCCGTAGTAGTCGGTCAGCACCATGCCCACGAAGCCCCACTCGCCGCGCAGAACATCGTTCAGCAGGGCAGAGCAGTTGCCGGCGTAGGTGTTGCCGACGTAGTTGAAGGAGGACATGACGGCATGGCAGTCAGCTGCCTTGACGCAATGCTCGAAGGGCTTGAGGTAGATCTCGCGGATGGCCTGCTCGTTGGACCAGGTGCAGAGCATACCGCAGCGGTTGGTCTCCTGATCGTTCAGGACGAAGTGCTTCATGAAGGCGTAAACGCCCTGCTCCTGAGAGCCCATGATGGCATTGGCAGCCATTGCGCCGGACAGCACACCGTCCTCAGAGTAGTACTCGAAGTTACGGCCTGCGAAAGCGGAGCGGTGGATGTTCATAGCCGGTGCGTACCAGCCGGAAACGTCCATGTCGTCCGCCATCTTGCCGATGGAGGTGCCGAAGTCATGTGCCAGATCGGTGTTCCAGGTAGCTGCGATCATCACAGCGGAGGGGAAGCCAATAGAGCCCTGCTGGGTGAAGTTGTTGTTGATGGAGGCGGGGCCGTCGCAGTCGATGGCCTGAACCTTACCAATAGAGGAAACGGCAACGGACTGGTAGCCGCCCAGAGCGATCAGGCTGTCCATATCGGATACGGTCAGCTGATCGAGGAAGGCATCCCACTGGGCATCGTTGTAATCCACGCCCACCATGTCCTTCAGCTTCAGGCCGTTCTTGGCACCGGTGGTGGGAGCCACATCGTCGGCGTTGTTGAAGTCCTCGGGGTTCCAGTTGGAGTTGTTGTAGAAGGTTGCCTTAGCCTCTGCCGGCAGCTCAAAGTCTGCGGGAGCAGCGGTAGCCTCGGCGTAGTTGGCAAAGCCGTTTGCGCGGGACAGGTAGGTCACGTTGCCCTCGGCAAAGTCAAACTTGTTGTCGGCGACCTCCACATCGCTCTCACGCTTGTTGGAAGCGTCGTAGACGATGTCGGAAGCCACGTTGTAGACCTTGGAATCCAGAACGGTGTGGGAGTCGGCGTTGATGCTGATGACGTAATCGCCCTTTTCCAGCACATAGCAGCCCTTGCCGTAGGTATCGTAGGAAGCCATGTCCTCGGCCTTGAAGGTAACGGTGACGTTCTCGGAAGCGCCGGGAGCCAGCTCGGAAGTCTTTGCAAAGCCGATCAGGTTTGCAGAAGCCTTCTCAATGCCGCCGTTGGTGTACGGAGGATTATAGTAGACCTCCACGACCTCCTTGCCGGAGGCAGAACCGGTGTTGGTGACGGTGACATCCACAGTGATGGTGCCGTCAGCCTCGGTAACGCTGTTCAGGGTCTGGGTGAAGGTGGTGTAGCTCAGGCCGCGGCCGAAGGGATACACCACAGTCTTGTCGTAGTCGATGAGACCCTCTGCGGCAGCAGTTTCGTAGAACTTGTAGCCCACATAGATGCCCTCAACATAGTTGACAAAGGCGGGGATGGTATCAGCACCAAAGGAACTGGCCTCGAACTCGTCCATGTTGGTGTAGGTGAAGTTGCCAAAGTTGTTCGCGGTGGGGGTCTGGGTCAGGTCGTACACAAAGGTATCAATGGTACGGCCGGAGGGGTTCACATCACCGCAGAGGATAGAGCCCAGTGCGTTGAAGCCGCTCTGACCGGTGCCTGCGCACCAGACAACGCTCTTGATCTGGCTGTAATCCTTGACCCAGCCCAGCTCCATGGCATTGGCGCCGTTGTAGACCACAACGACCTTATCAAAGTTCTTGCAGACCAGATCGATCATGTCCTTCTCGGTCTTGGACAGCTGCAGGTAGTGGTCGCCGGGCTCAAAGTCGTTGTAGCTGTGGCCTGCGTCGTAGGTGACCTGAGACACATCGGTGGGCAGGTCAGCACCCTCGCCGCCCACGCGGGTGATGACTACCATGGCAGTATCAGAGAAAGCCTTGGCGTTGTTCATCATCTCGTCGGTGTACTGTGCAGCCTCCGGCTCCGGCAGGGTCCAGTCCTGAGAGAACATACCCACCACCGGGCGGTCTGCACGGTAGGAGGTGTAGAAGTCGGAGAGCTCGGTGTTCAGCTCAAAGCCGGCATTCTTCAGGCCCTCCAGCAGGGTGACGGTGGGATAAGCATCGGACAGTGCACCGGAACCGGTGCCGCCGTAGCAGGGGTTGGTGGAAGCCCAGCCAAAGACGTTCAGCTTGCTGTTCTTGGCCATGGGCAGGGTGCCATCGTTATCCAGCAGGACGATGCCCTCATCGGCAATGTTCTCGCACAGCTGGGTAGCGGATGCCACGTTCTCCTCGCTGACCTTGCCGCCGCCGGTGGCAAGGGTGACCATGGAGTACATGGGGCCGGTCAGGATCAGGTTCACGGTGATAGCCAGCGCCAGCACCATGCCCAGACCCGCCTGCCAGCGGATCAGATACTTTTTGGACTTGCTCTGCTTACGGCAGGCGATCATGACTGCGATCAGCAGAACTGCTACGACACCAAAGCCGATCAACTGCGATTTGATCGAGTTGAGAACCTTGATGACGTCATCCATATTGATGGACAACATAGTTTTCTCCTCCTTGTTTCGTCGAATCGGACAACGGCAGGGGACACCCCTGCCAGCTTGACTTTATGATACCAGAAATTGCCGGAGAATTTTCAATTTGTTCACAATCTGTCGTTTTGGATGCACAATTTGCAAAAGTTACAATAAGGTTTCAAATTTTATTGTGCTAATACACAAATATCACCGCATTGCATTTGTGCACCCTGCCAGACAACAAAAAAACGGCAGGGGATACCTGCCGTAAAAATTATTTGTTTTTGGGCAGCGGAAATAAGATCCGCAGGGTGCACCAGTTGTTTTCCCAGTGCAGCGTCATGCTGCCGCCGTGCTGCCCGACGGTGGTGCGGACGCTTTTCAGGTCCGACCCCTGCTTCGGCAGACCGTCCGCATCCAGTGCGGGGGCGGCTTCTGTATAATGCTCGAACCGCAGCATGGCAAAACCGCCCTGACTGTACACCGCCACCTTGATGAGCCGCTTTTCGGGGTCCGGCTCGGCGCGCACGGCGGCAATGGCGTTGTCCAGCGCCACGCCCACGATGGTGCACAGCTCCCGGATGGTGAGAAAGCCCAGCATCCTGCCGTCCGCTACGCTGGTGATGGTGATATTCTCCTGCTGGCATTCCATGGTCTTGGCGGTGAGCAGGGTATCCAGCACCGGGTTGCCGGTCTTGTTCTCGGCCTCGTACTGGCGGATGTTCTGCTCCATGGCAGCAATGGCGGCGTTCTGCTTGGTCTGGTCCTGCTCCTCCCGGATGCGGGCAAGCTGGATCTTCAGCTCATGGTACCGCCGATTGATGAGGTTGATGCCCTCCTTGCTGCGCTTGTACTGCTCGTACTGGCGGTGCAACACCTCGTCCATGGCGGCAAGCTCGCTGTGCAAAGCGTTCTCCTGCAGCTGCTCGTGCTGCACAGATAAGATCAGCACGCCGGAAAAATCCACCAGGGTGCGGATGGAAAAAATGCTCATGTTGATCTCGCTGCCCGGCAGAAAGCCCAGATTGCTCACCGCAAAGGCAGTCAGCGCCAGCATGACCGCCGTCAGGGCGGCGCTGCCGCCGATCTGTAAGTGCCCGGCGGGCTGGGGACGGCGGTGCTGCAGATAGCACATAATGCCGAACAGCGTCCCATACACCAGCGCCAGCAGCAGCAAAGACAGCGGCTCCCATGGGCCGCGGGCGGGCCAGAAGGCGCAGTGCAGCTGCCACTCCACGCTGGCGGCAAGCTCTGCCAGAATAAACGCCCGGGCGCAGTGATACCCGGCTTCCAGCAGGGTGATGCTCCATACACCCCATAAATATAAGTAGGAAAGCCCGATGGCCGTTACCATGCAGGGGATCCAGAGCCCGCCGGGCACATTGCCCGTCAGCCCCAGAAAGGCCGAAAGCACCGCCGCCCACAGCAGGGTGATGCCCCCGGTGACCGCCTTGGAAAAGCGGGGCGCAAGTGCCGGGGTGAACAGCAGCACCGCCAGACACTCGGCAAGGGCGGTGTACAGCCGGGGGATATCCGGCAGCGCGGTCATGAGCCTTCACCTCCGATGTAGTCGGTCAGTGCGGCAAGAAAAGCCTTACGCTTGGGGCGGCTGACCTGCAGCTCGCAGGGGCCCACCTGTACGGTGCTCTGCCGCAGCTCCCGCACCTGTGCCAGATTGACAAGGTAGCCGCTGTTGCAGCGGGCAAAGGGGCAGTCTGCCAGCTTTTCCTCAAAGGCCTTGAGAGCACCGGGGGCGGAAAAATCGCCCTCATCGGTATAAAAATGCACCCGGTGCCCCTCGCTTTCCAGATAATAGATGCTTGCGGTGTCCAGACGGCGCAGCCCGCCCTCCACCGGCACAGTCAGGTAGTGCTTTGCCCGCTTTTCCAGCCGGGCAACCGCCTTGAGCAGCTGCTGCGAAAAGGCAAAGTAGGGCACCGGCTTCAGCACATAGTCCAGCGCTCCCACCGAGTAGCCCCGGATGGCGTACTGCGCCATATTGGTGATGAAGATCAGGATGACGTCTGCATCCATCTGCCGGATGCGCTCTGCCGTGGTCATGCCGTCCAGATGCTTCATCTCCACATCCAGAAAAATAATGTCGTAGACCGCGCGGTAATCCTCCAGAATATCCACGCCGTCCGCAAAGACCGTCACTTCAAACTCTGTCCCGTACTGCCGGGTATACCGCCGGACATACTCCTGCAATACCCCCTGTACCTCCGCGTCGTCCTCTACGATCGCCACCCGGATCATGACCACACCTCCCTTACCACAACCCTTGTGGAACTGTTACGGCTCTATTATAGCGCAATCCCGCCGGGTTTGCCAAGGGGGCACTCCGCAACAAAGGGCAGGGCAGCCCACAGCTGACCACCGTGGACGTCAACCCCTACCAGCTGGGCATGGAGGCTGCCAGCCAGACCATCAACCACATCGAGAACCCGAACCTTCTGGCCACAAAGATCATCGTGCCGCACAAGCTCATCCCCCGGGAGAGCTGCTGCCCGCCGGAGGAGCAGCGCTAGGAAGTGCTTTTTCAGCAAGACAGTGTCCGCTTCCGGGAGCTGCCGCGCAGCGCTTGCTATCCTGCCCCCAGAGTAGACAGCGTAAAAAACGCTGCATCCTCCGGGGGTATTTTTATGCCCCAAAAGGCACAAAAGAATGCCCGCCCACCTGTGGAAAACCACGGTGAGCGGGCATTTTATAGTTTATCGTTTGCGCGCTGTAAAAGCGTTCAGAGAGCGGCGGTCTGGGGTACCAGCCGGAAGAGCATTACGGGCAGCTCGCTGTTTGCAAAATCCAGCGTAAGGATGATCGTTCCGCGCTCTGTTTCAAAAGGCATCTCCGTCTGTGTGCCGTCCGGGGCAATGCGCACAAGCGTTTTGCCTTCCAGCAATCCGGCGGGCAGCGCGAGCCTTACCCGACCGGTGGGCTGCGTCAGGCTGCCTGCGGTTTCAAAGGCCACACTCAGGTATTCTCCATTCGTCCGTGCGGTCACATCCTCCGCAGAAAGGCTGCCGCTGATAGTCCACGCCGTTGCCGCTTCGATCATTTCCAGCTGCGCGGCGTTTTCTGCCTGCCCGCACACGGGGCAGAAGGTCAGGGTTTCACCTTCCGCAGTGCGGAAAGTAAACTTCCGGCAATCGGTGCTGCCAGTGTGCGCACAGCCATCTCGCAGACAATCGGCGCTCTGAGAGCCGGTTCCGTTCGGGGACCATGCACCGAACTGATGCCCCAGCTGATCGGTCGGGTCTGCGGTGTAGCTGTCTTTGCAGCGGGTGCAGGTAAAAACAGTATAGCCGTCCGTTTCACAGGTAGGCTCTACGGTAACAGCCTGATAATCATGGTTCAGCGCGGGCAGCTCTTTGCGGGTGGTATAGTCGCAGCGGGAGCAGGTTTCGTAAGCATCCCAGCCGATTTCCGTACAGGTGGGAGCTTGCGCTTCGTGCTGCTCCAGAGCATGGTTCAGTGCGGGCAGCTCCACATAGGTGGTGGTATAGTCACAACGGGAGCAGGTATCGTAAGCCCAGCCCTTTTCTGTGCAGGTGGGGGCTTGCGCTACGTGACGCACCAAATCATGGTTCAGTGCGGGCAGCTCTTTGCGGGTGGTATAGCCGCAGCGGACGCAGAGGTCGTAAGCGTCCCAGCCGATTTCCGTACAGGTGGGGGCTTTTGCATGGGGATGCACCAGAGCATGGTTATTTGGGTCTTTTTCGCCGTATTCCGCATCACACACCTCACAGACCGCTTTGGTGGTGCAGGTTGCTTTGCCACCGGTACACTTTGCAGTATCAACTTCGCGGCAGTAGTTCGTGCAGCTGCGGGTGTGCGTGCCGTTGCCGGCGGATGACCACTCGCCCCATGCGTGACCGCCGTAGTAACTCCCTCCGCAAGTATTGCACATTCCCAGAGTGTCGCAGGTCGCGTAGCCGCCGCTGCAGCTTCCAGTCTCTTCTGCGTTGCAGCGCTTGCATCTGCGGGTGTGCGTGCCGTTGCTGGCGTAGTTAGGCGTCCACGCGCCCCAGTCGTGACCGGGAATGTCGTATTCCGCGCCGCATTTTTCACAGGTTTTGCCTGTGGTGCAGGTGGGACCTTGGGTACCGCCGGTATGTACCTGTAAAAGCGTAACATTGCCATCGTTGTGGCAGTTCTGGCATTCAGTTACATAAACCCTATGATAGGTCGAATCATATTTTTCGTATCTGAGCACCTCACGTGTCTCCCTACTCCCACAGCGTAAGCAGTGCACCGGGACTGTTTCTGCCGCCGCTTTTAACACGATCCCCGGTATCAGGCACACCATTGCCAGCACCGTCAAACACCAGATCAGCCATTTTTTCATGTTACTCCCTCCTTGTCATCAAACCTTGTTATCCTTTCAAATCAAACTGTACGGACAGCGATGCAAGCACGGCATCTACCACCTTCCGCGCCTGGGCAAGCATATCGATCTCCGCCACAAAAGCGATGACCTGCTCGCGCTCCTGCGCGGGGACCTGCAGCGCACTCAGGCTCATGCTCAGATAGCGCCGTATTTTGCGCTCCAGCGTAAAGTAGGGGTCGCACCGCCGTGCCATGTAGCCGCGCATCATGCCAGCCGTGCCCAGCTCCATCTCGTAGAAGTCACACTCGGCGCACCCGGGCAGATACGCGCTGAACGCCGCCTGCAGCTCGGCCGTGGTGCTGCGGTGGATGATCTCCGCCGTGGCGGGGAAGGTGTACGCTTCCACATAGATATCTCGCAGATTCTCGCTCAGCTCGGTCATCGCCAGCTGCAAAGCCGTTTCCACCGCGTAGAGGTACACCGGCGAGGGGGCGTTTGCCGCCAGCGGCCTTACCGCGCCGAACTGCCTGCTGAACATCATGCCGATCAGCTCGGTCAGCACACCGTCCTTTGTGCGGAAAATATTCTGGAACGACCCGGCAGAAACATCTGCTTCCTTTAAAATTTCTGCAACCTTGGTGTTCGTGTAGCCTTTTTCCAGAAAAAGCCGGACACAGGCGGTCAGGATCCGCCGTTTTGCTTCCTTGCTGTCGTATCTGCGCGCCATTGGAAATCATCCTTTTCTATGATTGGTTTCTGACCCAATTATATATTGATTTGAGGATTGCGTCAAGTAAACTTTTAAGGGCGTATTTTGGGCAGTTTGACGGGGGAGAGCTTTCTGCGGGTGCGCATCCGGGCAAAACAAAGCGCAATGGACCTTGCTGTTATCCGCTGCCGCAGCCAGACAGTTCGCGGCAGCAAAAAAGAGGCCACCGATCGGGGCGACCTCTTTTCAGCGTATTTTCAGCGTAAATCCCGCAGCAGCCCTGCCTGCGGTCGGTAAGCTTGCCGTAGGGGGTGGGGCGAGCCTTGCGGTACTTCCGGTACCCACCATCTCCATGACAGCTCTTTTGGAGTTGCTCTTTGCGTAAGATTGCAAGATAAATCTTATTTCTGACAGAAAGAGCCGAACCCGTGCAACGAGTCCGGCTCTTTCTGTGCTTTGGTTGGATCTTAAGCAAAGTTATGGTAAATGAAGAAGTTGGCTTTGGGAGTTTACAGCAGGCTCAGTGCTTCCTCGTCTGCCACAAGGATGCAGTCCGGATGCAGCTGCAGGATGCTGCCGGGGCAGGCAGGGGTCACAGGGCCGGTCACGGCGTCCTTGACGGCCTGTGCCTTGGCTTTACCGTTGGCTACCACCAGCACCTTGCGTGCCTGCATGATGGTCTTGATGCCCATGGTGTATGCCTGTTTGGGGACAAGGTTCTCGTTGCCGTCAAAGAAGCGCTTGTTGGCTTCGATGGTAGTGGGCGCAAGGTCGATGCAGTGGGTCTCCAGCTCAAAGGCTTCGCCCGGCTCATTGAAGCCGATATGACCATTGGGGCCGATGCCCAGCAGCTGCAGGTCGATGCCGCCCAGCTTGTGGATGATACCGTTGTAACGGGCACACTCGGCGGCGGTGTCCAGATTGGTGCCGTCCGGCAGGTTGGTCTTGGCCGGGTCGATATTCACCTTGCTGAACAGGTTCTCGTTCATGAAATACCAGTAGCTCTGGGGATGCTCCTCGGCCTAGCCGGATACTCGTAACCAATCCTGACTGGCAGTTGCCGTGTCATTTCTCGAAAACTGTTTTACGGATACCCCGCACTGGGGAACTCCCTGTTGTACATATCGCTATCGTCTGTGGCTTTTGGCAGGGTGCGTCCTATTCAGGGGCGCACCCTGTTTTTGTTTTGAGCCTTCACCGGCTTTTTGAGCTTCAGCACTCTGCTTCCTGAATCAGGATCGTCAGCTGCTTCTGAACGCTGTCATCTGCTGTGACGGTCAGATGAATTTCGCCCGCAGCTTCTCCTGCGCGGATCACCGCCATACAGCAGCCGTCAAAGGTCTCGCTTTCCGGGGTGTCGTAACGCTCCTCGGAGCAGGGGTTTGCGCTGCCTACGGCTTCCAGAATGCCTGCACCCTCCAGCTCCACCTTCAGGGTGTGTTTGGCGTGCAGATCGGCGGTGCCATTTGCGTCCACGAATTGGATCATCACAAAGGCGGCATCCTCGCCGTTGGCTTGCAGGGTCTTACGGTCTGCTGTAAGGGTCAGCTGTGCATCCTGTGCGGTGCGCAACGTGAACTCGCCGTCACACACACCGCCGGTATAGCCCACAGCCTTCAGCTCGCCGGGAGCGTAGGGCACGCTGTAGGTGGCGGTAAAATCCACCACGGTACGGCGGCCCAGAGAAGCACCGTTCAGGAACAGTTCCACTTCCTCCGAGGCGGAGTACACATCCACCGAAGCCGTCTGTCCCTCGAAACCGGGCCATGTCCAGCTGGCAAGGTTATCCTTGAACATCCAAGGCGTTTTGCTGGAGGTCTGACCGTTGTGTTCCATCCGCAGCACTGCCAGATAAGGTGCCTTCCGCAGACCGTAAACGATCTCCCGCAGATAGCTGATGGGGCGGCGGTTGCCCAGCAGATCCAGATCTCCAATGTAGGCGGTGCGTTCCGGGTAAATGCTGCTGAAGTTGGCACCACCATCGTAATGGAAGATGCCGCAGCCGGCCTCGCCCAGATAATCGTAGCCAGCCCATGTGAAGTCGCCAATCATGTGAGGATTTTCCTCCACGATGCGCCACAGCCGCACGATGTCTGCTGGGTAAGTCTCGGTGCCCAGCACTGCCTTGTGGGGGTGCAGTTCATGCTCCAGCACATGGCGTCCGGTAAGGTAGTTCAGACCGATCACATCGCAGGAATCCTCGCAGCCGGACAGCGCCTCAGTCAGCAGCGGATGGGTGGCAAAGTAATCGCCCTTTTCCCCGGACATCAGACTCATAAAACTGTTCAGCGCATTGCTGCCGCCGCCATCGCCGCCGGAAGGACCGGGCTGTGCCGGGAACTTTCGCATCACATCCCCCATGATCTCCCGCAGGCGGTAACCGGCTGCCATAAGGCCGTTAAGGGCGTTGGTGGTGTAGCGGGTGGGGTCCAACTCCCGGAAGGTGTTGCAGAGCCGCCGGTTGGTCTCTGCTCCGCTTTCCGAGCCAGCCTCGGAGATCTCGTTGCCCACACAGTACAAAATAACACTGGGATGGTTGTAATCCTTGGCCACCATCTTTTGAATGGTGGGCTTCCAGTCCTGCTCAAAGTACAGAGCATAGTCGTAGGGGTTTTTCCGCACGTTCCATACGTCGCTCAGCTCGTCCATTACCAGCACACCGTACCGGTCGCAGGCATCCAGCAGCGCCCGCCCTGCCGGGTGATGGGAGGAGCGGATGGCGTTGAAGCCCGCTTCCTTCAGTTGACGGATGCGGCGCTCCTCGGCATCGGGCAGGGTAGCTGCACCAAGAATGCCGTTGTCGTGGTGGATGCAGGCGCCCCGCAGCTTGACGGTCTGCCCGTTGAGGCGTACCCCATGCGCTGCATCGATGCTCAGGGTACGGATGCCGAAGCCGGTCTCTTCCCGGTCCAGTTCTTCCTCGCCCTCCAGCACCTGCATGGTGCTGGTGTAGAGGTTGGGGTTTTCCGGGCTCCACAGAGCCGGGCTGTCCACGCAGTACCGGAAGGAGACAGTTCTGCTTTCACCGGGCTGAAGCAGGAGGTTCTGCCGGTCGGTGAGCACTGCCGTGCCCTCCCGGCAGATGGTCTGCTGCAGGGTCACCCGTTCTGTAACGGCGCTGGCAGACTGCACCTGCGCCGTCACATCCAGTAGGGCAAAGCTCTCGCCCACCTCCCGCGTGGTGATACGCACGGTATCCTGCGGCAGATAGACCTTGTTGCCCACCAGCAGCCGCACCGGGCGGTAGATACTGCTGCCGGTATACCAGCGGCTGTTGGGTTCCAGACTGTTGTCTGCAATGACCTTCAGCAGGTTGTCGGCACCATATTTCAGGTAGGGACCAGCCTCCACGGTAAACTCCGCATAGCCGTTCACGTTCCGGGTCAGCAGCCAGCCGTTCAGGTAGACCAGCGCCGTCTGGTACACGCCCTCAAATACGAGGGACACCGGCTTGCCTTGCCACACCTGCGGTGCGGTGAAATGCTTCTGAAAAATGTACTCGCCGCCGGGGTAGAAGCCGGTCTGTGCACCGTTTTTTGTGTCCGTAGTGCGGGCTTCATGGATCATGGCATCGTAGGGCAGATGCACGGTTTTGGTCTGGGTATTTCCCAGAAAGGAATTCATCCGGGAATTGCCATCGCCCTTTTCTACCGTCCAATCTGCGTTGAAATTCTGTCGAATCATGCCTGTGCCTCTTTCTGGTGTTCAGCATCCCACTTCTTATTGGCCTTTTCCACATCCAGGAAAGCCAGCAGCACTGTAATAATGATGCCGATCACAAAGGGGAAAGTGATGTACAGGTTGAAGATCATCCGAATGGCGCTTTCGCTCTGGACCGTTGCGGTGCCCACAAAGCCGCCCAGCTTCAACAGCCAACCCACAGCCGCAGTACCGATGCCGCCGCCGACCTTCACGCCCAGAGAGGAGCAGCTGTACATCATACCGTCCATGTGGACGCCGGTGGTGCGTGTGGTGTAGCCGCTGGCCTCAGCAATAAGAGCGTTCAAAGAGCCGCTGAGGGTACCTGCAAAGACGCCCTTGATGAACATGAACAGCAGGAACATGGAGAGATTCTTCTGCATGGCAAAGTAGATCATGGGAATGCCCAGCACGCTGCTGATGGCGTAGCCCCAGAAGTTGACCTTCTGCATACTGCCGGTCTTTTTGATGAGGACAGGCGCAAAGGCCAGTGCGATGATAACAGGGAACATCTTCATCATGGAGAACTGACCCAGCAGGCTGCCATCGCCCCAGTAATAGGTGGCGCAGAACACACCGGCACCGGTGGTCAGGTTGCTCATGATATAGTACACGATGTAGATGGCGAGGATCATCAGGTAATACTTGTTGTGGACGAGGATCTTAGCGGTCTCGGCAAAGCCATGCTTTTTCTCCTCGGCAACAGCTTTGCCTTCCTCTGCGGCTTCGCTGGTGTTGCCGCTCAGTTCTTCCTCCGGCAGCTCTTTAACTGCAAGGCAGCTGATGGTGTTGACCACCAGACCAACGATCGCGAAGATCAGAGCCGTGGTACGCCAGCCTGCGGCACCGCTGCCGAACTTCTCCACCATGCCGGTAACGGCAAAGCCCATAAAGATGTTGGTGACGACCGCAAACATAAAACGGAAGGAGCCCAGCTGCACACGCTCATTGTTGTTCTTGGTGATCAGTGCCACCAGAGAGGAATATGCAATGCCGTTGGCAGTATAGAACACTGCGTTCAGTGCCGTGTACACGATGAAGAAGTAGATATACTGCATGGTGGTGCTGCCAGCCGGGATGGCAAACAGCAAAAACAGGCAGAGGGAAACACCTACCTGACCAAACAGCATCCACGGACGTGCCTTGCCCAGCTTGGAGTGGGTGCGGTCGATCAGGGTGCCAAAGATCACATCGCTGATGCCGTCCAGAACCTTGGAAGCCAGCATCAAAGAGCCAATGATGGCGCTGTCCAGACCCAGTGTTCCGGTCAGATAAAGCAGTACAAAGCTGGAAACCAGACCATAGGAGCAGTTAGAGGCCAGATCGCCGGAACCGTAGGCCAGCTTCTGATACCATTTCAGATATTTTTTCTCTGTCGTTGCAGTAGCAGACATGGGGATTCTCCTTTCAAGATGTGCTGTATCATTCACGGCGACAGAATGCGTCTGTCGCTTTACATTTTTTCAAAAGCACTCTATAATAAAGCCATCGGCCGCACAGCTTTTACAGAATGTTTTTGTATTGTGCCTATATTTTAGCAATTCCGTTCACATTCCACAATGACAGCATCGTGTGCCGCATCCATCAGATTGTATCATATTCGCACATTGCAGAAAAGGAGACTCTTTCATGAAACCGGATTCCACCAGCTATGAGAATATTTTGGAGGTTGAAAACTGGGGCAGTCAGCTCTCTACCTTCTACAAGATCATGTCCCCGGTGCAGATCACGCTGGAGTCCTGTACCGGTCTGGGAGAAACCGACCAATACAGCATTCAGATGTTCTCACCGAATGGCTGCTGGCTACATGAAAACTCTATGGATGCTTTATTCCGTGCCCTCAGCTCCCGTCCGCTGCACCGCCACGATTATTTTGAACTGATGCTGGTGCTGGAAGGGGAGGTCATCCAACAGATTGAGGAAAAAGAATACCCCTACCGTGCCGGGACCTGCTGTCTGGTGAACCGCAGCATCCTCCATAACGAACGCTTCATCGGCCCCGCCAAACTCTGTTTTCTTGGTCTGTCTGTGGATTTTGTCCGCAGCCTGACGGAATCTGCATCCCTGCAATTATTTGAAGCCGAGCGTCATCTGCCGGAAAATCCCGTTTTGCAGTTCATGCTGGCCAATCTGGGACAGGATCTCCGAAAGGAATATCAGGACCTTTTCCCCACACCAGAAAACACCGATAGCGTTCAAACCCTGACAACGCTCATCGCCCGCATGACCCACATCCTGCACGAACCCAGTACTGCCGCCACCTATTATTTGAAGGGCGCACTTTGCGAACTGTTCGATTTTCTGTCGTCCGGGTTCTATGTCACCCCGGTGCACCTGAGCAGCAGCCCCGAAAGCCTGCTCTTTCTGCGTATCAGCCGTTTGCTGGAAGATACAGATGGTCGGTTGCCTCGCAGCGAACTGGCACGGCTTTTGAATTACAATGGCAGCTACCTCAATTCCATCGTCCAGCGCCGCACCGGTCTGTGTCTTTTCGATTACGGCATGACCTTCTGTTTCCAGAAGGCTGAACGGCTTTTGCGGGAAACAACACTTTCCGTCAGCGAGATCGCCCTACAACTCAAATTTACCAACCGCACCCACTTCTACGAACTGTTCCGGCAAAAGTACGGCATGACCCCGCAACAATGGCGCAAGATGCAGAAAAGCGCAGAGCACCCTGAATAAGGTGCTCTGCACTTTTCTCTTAATCTTCTAACCCATGGCTCCCGGTTACGTTTTTCAAGTATTCTTCTGGATTGCCATTCAGAATCAAATCGGCATAACCAAGTGGGTCATTATAAATGAGGTAGTCCAACTCTGACCTCTGTGCCATGGTAACATCCAACGCATCCTCGACCCCGGTGCAGTCGATGGAGATTTTTCTCCCATCCTGGAGCAGCAGTTCCACGCACCCGGTGTCCATGTTGAATTTGCAGGCTCTTGCATCGTACTTCATGTTTGTGTCCTTTCTGCCTTACGGCACCTTTACAGTTGTGACTTTTGTTATACGGTTCTTCTGATAAGGTTTTGGACACACAGCCATCGGGAAGGAGCCTTCATCTTGCTTTCCGAAGAAAACAAAAAATCCGAACCCTTCTCCTATCGAGAAAAGGTTCGGATTTTCATTGTTTGGTGCGATGGAAGGGACTCGAACCCCCGGCCTACTGATTCGTAGTCAGTCACTCTATCCAGCTGAGCTACCAACGCATACGTTCCGTTCGGAACATGATGTATTTTATCACGAAGGGCGGGGTTTGTCAACAGCTTTTTTAAAATATTTTTATATTTTCCAAAAAAGAACGTCTTTTCTTTGATTTTACTGCGGCTTTTCTGTAATTCTTCTGCCACATCGGCGCAAAAAGCGGCTTCTACGGCCGCTTTTTGCCCGCCGGGCGGGGGACATGACAGGTACAGCTGCACAAAAAAATTGGTTTTTCCTGTGCAGCCTGTCTATGAGCGAGGAGGCAGAACCTACTGCACCCTTGCACCTATGCGCGGGCGGGCATCCGTTTTCTCATAAAAACCGGGGTAACGCTCCGGCTCAGTCCTCCTGCGCCAGCTGACGGGCGATCTTCACACCGGTGGGGGTGGCGGCAAGGCCGCCCTGACCGGTCTCGCGCAGGTCGGGGGAGAGCAGACTGCCCACGCGGCCCATGGCGTCGATGACCTCGTCGCAGGGGATGGCGTAGTCCACCCCGGCCAGTGCCATGTTGGCGCAGGAGACCGCGTTCACCGCGCCCACCACGTTGCGCTTGATGCAGGGAACTTCCACCAGACCCGCCACGGGGTCGCAGACCAGACCCAGCAGGTTGCCCAGTGCCATGGCGGCGGCAGCGGCGCACTGCTCCGGGGTGCCGCCCTTCAGGTTACACAGGACGGCGGC
>ENA-OZSX01000158-OZSX01000158.1-human-gut-metagenome-genome-assembly--contig:-NODE-158-length-23237-cov-4.549694_pt1 | contig 23237 bp, 36 predicted proteins | sample MGYA00244131_ERZ653984 | MGnify/ENA primary metagenome ERZ653984 (study PRJEB26926, sample SAMN06164778) | human gut metagenome | biome: ENVO:00009003; feature: ENVO:2100002; material: ENVO:00002003...
TACGAGATTCATGAGCGTCTCGTGGGCTCGGAGATGTGTATAAGAGACAGACTAACATATCGTTCATTGTTCAATCTCCTTCTGTTTGGTTTTATTCAGAAACCACTTTTGGGGATTTCTGTGCTGCCTGTGTTGCTGATGCCTTCGGCACATAAATGTGATAAGGTAATTTATTTGTGTTACCGCCTGTTTCAAGTTCTGCAACACATTCAAATGTTGCCGGAACAACCGAAGCTTCATTGTTCTTTCCTTCAACGGAAAGACCTGATGTGCAAATTGCAGAATCAAAAATAACAATGATAGGACTTCCGTCTGTTTTGAATCCGACAAAAGCGAAGTTTTCAATATAATCACTATCTTCAATCAGTTCTTTTGATTCGATAACATCAAATCTGCTATCCACAGATGTTCCTGTTTGTCCAATGACGGTTGACTGAAGGTATTCTTTTGTGATTTCAACCATATTAGTCTCAATCTGTGCTGTTTCTCCGGTCTTCTGTCTAAGACCTTTCGCTTTTACAAGAACACCATCTACTTCAATGTCTGTAATTGTTGGTGTAATCGTCAGTTTATTTCCCCCTGATGTTGCGCCAAGAATTGTACCTGTCCATTTTCTTGATTCCGTGGAATACTCAAAGTTTTTATAAAGCGTTCCTGCACCAAGCATAATATTTTTTGGTGTGTCCTCTGACACTCCTGATACTGCAAATTCTGTCCAATCTGCCATATTAATTCACCTTCCATTCTTTAACTGTTAAATTTATCTGTAGCCTTTTCATAAAACCGTCACCGGTCGGAACCGGGAATGCATTGCCATAAAAAACAGCAACCCCTGATTTATCATCAAGGATTGCTCTTCTGCCGCCGTTCGCCGGGAATAATTTTTTGATTTTTTCTTTCTGCTTTTCCAGTTCTGACCATGAACCTTTACCGGTTCCAGTCAGGATGAACTGCGTTTTCTGCATACCATCTTCATTCAAGGGTTGTTCTTCTGTATATTCACCAACCCAGTATGCCGATATTGCATCCACAGCAGACGTATATTCCATAAACTCATACGGAATATTAGCTGATGCCATTGCATCCCTTATAAATCTTAATACTGCTTCCGTCATTTTTCCATCCCTTTCATAATCTGTTCAAGCCTTGCCTGTAATGACTTTTTAAGTGTCACAAAGGCATTATTCAATGCTCTTCTCGGCTTTTTACCTACTGTTCTATGCCATTTTCCCTTGTCATCTTCATAAGTCCATGCGGTTTTTCTTCCGTCACCATGCAATGCATACTGCCCGGTTCCAAACTCTTCCCAGATGGCATTTTCTAATGGACTTCCAATTGTAGCTTCGCCTTTGGATTCATTAACTTTATAAGTCCATGAATTTTTCAACTGTCCTGTGCCAACCGCTGTATTTCTTTTGACCTGTGCTTCCAATTCTCCGGATGCTTCATACAACCAAGCTATTGCCTTTTCATTCATGGCAGCTTTGACCTTTGCCGAATTGTTTTTAAATTGTACTGACATCCTGACCACCTCTGTATTGCAGATAGATTTCAAGCTGTGCATGTAACTGCATTGGGTCATCAATCAGCATCACATCATATACTTGTGAATTTACTATCAATCTGGCATTTTCCGCTACTACCCTAACAATTGCGTCATCAATGGTAATAGTGGCAGGAATCGGCTTGTAATCACACACAAATACATGGGTTGATTCCTGGATTTTAGCATTGTACTCTGTCCGCTTGGAATCACCGGATGCAAGGTCTATCCATCCAAGAAGTTCTATCACATCATGCCAAACAGGGATGCCTTCGCCGATTTCATTCTTAATAGTGCTTTTCACCTGCAACATTGCTTTTAAGTTTCTACCTATCATGTCAACACCCCTTTCAGAACCGTGCCTTGATATAAGGCTTTAAAAAGCCGATTAAGGACTTTGGAAATCCAATGGTAGAATTATCACCATCCATGTTGAAATATGTCACAGAATGCCGGGAAATCGTTTCTGACTGTATACCAACCTTGTCCCGGTTGTTCATGTCCCACTTCATCAGATTAACTACACCCATTTTCACATCCATTGGATAAACAATCTTGGTGCAGAGGACATTGCTTTCATCCACAACATCTTCTTTCACTGAAAATGAATTATTATCCACTTTGTCAATTGTAAAAAGTCCTTCATTCAGGCATGGCACTTTCAAACCATTTGATAACTGCGTTGTTGATACCTGAATTGTATCTCCTGTCTTAAATGGTACGGCTGTTACATAAAAAGAACCACCGATAATATCGGCAGTTCTTCTATATAACCGGTTTTGAAAATTATTGTTGGTGTATTTTCGAATCAACAGTTCCAGTGATTGAAGTTTTGCTTCAATTAATGGCTCTGCCATGTCAGTTTCTACAAAGGTTTTGAATTCTTTCACTGACATAATCATGACAAATCACCTTTACCCTTTTACTGTTTCAGCCGCTTTGATTTTCTCAATGATTTCATCACGTTTAGATGCATCACCAAGGTCAATTCCCTTTTCGGCTGCATATGCTTTCAGTTCCTCTAATTTCATTCTTGAAACCGGGTTGCTTTCTACTGAAGAAGCAGTACCATCTGCTTCTTCAACGGAATAGCCGTCATGCTCACGGAACCATTCCACCATTCTTGCATCACTGATTGTTGCGGTTCCGTTTGCAAAAGCAACGCTTCCTGCATCAACACCAGTGAAGTTAGGGATGTTTGTTGTTCTGATAATAAAATTCTTTCCTGCCATTTTTTTCACCTTATCCTTTCAGCCTACGCAATCTTAATGTTTCTTAATACACCGGCATGTGCAGTATTCTTCAAGACTGTAGCTGCCACCATTTCAACTTCGCCCTTCTTAACGACACCCGGCTGTGTGAAATCTGGAAGATACTGGTCAATTGCATTGCTTCCTGCAAGTGTTGCAGCATGGAAACCTTCATTAATGTCAAATTTGACTGCATAAATGTCTGTAAGTCCTGTTGTTGCTTCGGAATCACCGCCGATTGTTCTTGAAATGCCTTTCTTTACAACTGCGTTTGCTGTTGCCGTGCTTGCAGATACAGTGTAGTGGTTCTTTAAGTCCATAAGTCTGACACCATCCATAGAAGTTACTTTCTTTCCGAATGCTTCTTCTGATTCTGTCTTATAGCCAAGGATTCTAGCCACTGTCTGAACTTTTGTGATTGTGTCACTGTTCATCAGAAGTGCATCTGCGTCAGTATCACGAATCAGCTTTGTAAGTGCTTCATAGAATTCATCAGCGTTCGCCTTCAGGCTTGTCATACTGGACAGGTCAATCTTACTTGCTGCGCCGAATTCTGTTGTTGTTCCGGCAAGCATTTTATCCAGTCCATCAAATTCCTTTTCGTTATTTGTTGAATTTCCATTAATAAGGGTGTAATGGAACAAGGAAACTGCTGCACGAATTTTCTCTTCCATCTGCCATGCCATATTGTTATACTTTCCTTCTGCCTTTTTCAGCACACGGTCAATGTCAAATTCACCACCGAAGATTTTCAGGTCTGCGGATTTCTTGACCATTGTTGCTGCAGAATGCTCATATTCTTCATTCAAAGCACGGAAAGACGCTGTAGAAGGAAGCACCTTCTGTAAATAAGTATAAGTCAGTGTTGAGCCGCCCTGTGGTGATACAGTATCATCAAACGGCAATGCCTGAAGAATTTCTGATTCTCTAAGGAAAATATCAACAACCTGCTCTGCTACCTTGTCGGACATTCCGACTTTCATTTCTGTTAATGTAAAAGACATAATTATTCCACCTTTCTATTCATTGTGTGTTTTTTCGTATTTCTGCTGAAGTGCTTCAGCAAGGTTTTTTGGTTCTGCTCCACCACGACCACCATTGTCATCTGGGAGCCGCCCATCATCCAAGCGGTTAAAACCATCTTCACCACCAGATGCGGCTTCAAACATTTTTGGAAACTGTGTTTTTAATCCAGACAATTTTTCATTCCACCCCTTGATGTTGTCATTTTCATCAAGTTCCAAGGTTTCACCCTTTTCTTTCAGCTTCTCATTCAGCTTATAGGTCAGATAATCAACATCCACAGCCTTTTCAGACAATAAAGCGACTTTAATTGCTGCCTTAATTTTGGTTTCTGCAAGCTGTTGCTGTAACTGTGCCACCTGCCCCTCATAGCCGGTGATTTTACCCTGCAATTCCTCATTGCCTTTTGTTCCTTTTTTCAGTTCTGCAATCAGGTCATTTGCTGTTGTCAGTTCCGTGTCTTTGCCGGAAATGATATTATTCAGCTTTTCGATTTCTGAATCATACTTGCCCTTGCCGACATACTCACCCTCTGAAAGGTCTGCATAACGAATATGCTTGAGTTTATCAGGTTCACCGGCATTCTTTTCATCAATCTTTGCTGCTACCTGTTTATACAGTTCCTCGCCCAACAGTTCCTCTAATTTCATACATTTTTCCTTTCCCACAGTTCAAACCTGAATCTGTGCATAACAGTTTTACAGCCATGTTATAAGGCTTATTTCAGCCATAGTTTTATTGCCATCAGCCTATTTTCGGGCATATAAAAAGACAGCCTATTGACTGCCTTTGTTATCCTGTTATTAAATTTTTACATTAAAGCATCCTATACGTTGCTTAAGTAAATGGTGTTATTTCTTTTATATCTTTTAAAAACTTTTTCGCTTTTTCCATAAACGAATTGTCACATAGATATTCAATGCCTATTGGTGTTATTCGGCAAGCATCCAATTGTGTCGGATATGGCATTTCCATGCCGTCAATGTCTACAAATAAAATACCTTTAATCAATCCGCTTTCCTGCATATGATATAAAATATATGTCCAATAAGATTTATTTATTTGGAAATACTTGCAGTTATATTCAAGATTTTTTTGCTCAACTCTTTCACCTTTTTTCAAACATTGGTACAAATATGCTAATATTTGATACACTATCACATGATAATCATCTTTTGCCATATTATTATACCTCTCTACTAAAAAAGCACCTTGCCATCACCTGCAAAGTGCTTTTTTCTGACTTTTTTCTTTATATTTTATCCCATTATTGCATTCTTCCAATTTTTCAACATTATCATAATCAAATGAAAAAGGAATCCCATCTGGGAAAGCATCACATGTCATTTTGAATCCTTTACTTTGTCTTTTGTGTTCGCAATTATTGCATTTTACAATTTTAATCATAGTCTATTCCCCATATATTTAATGAATAATTCCATTGCATCTTTTGGAACCTTGTCTGCATCACCTCTGTCAATCATTACACCAACTTCTGCAATACATTCAGTTCCATCTTTATATGCTGTAATGCTCAAAGAATCAATATGTGTATCTTCAAGTTGTTCATACAGACTTTCAATCTGTGCATAATTTTTTCCCAAAATCAAATCCGCATGATATTTTTCATGTGTAATTGCATCTTTAAAACTATTTGCAACCGTATTGTCTGCATTCATAAACATAGAATCAATTTCTTCAATTGTCTTGTCACCAAGTGCATTTTTATTTAATTCAAGAACAATGTCACCAAATGTTCCTACCTTATCAACATTTGTATTCATAACAATTGTTGAATCAACATCAATTGTTCTTACTTTATCAAACATCTTCATTGCATCCTTGCTTTCAAGAACTTCTGAAACATATTCCGCAACTTCAGTTTTTATTGTTCCACCCTTAACTGCATCTTTCACATTATCAGCTGTGATTGATTTTATTTTAGCACTTTTGCCGCTTTTTTCAAGTTGATTTATCTTTTGTGTATGCACTGAATTATTATTTTCCATATTCATGGTCATTTGTCCGGTGATGTCCTGATATATTCCCTTGAATTCAGTAAAATTTTTTGCATCAACATTTACAAATTGTGTTGTGCCATCATCCGATATTTCAACCGGTGCATCCGGTGACCATTTTGTATAATCATTGCCTAATGCCCATCTTGCCCTTTGCAGTAACGCACAGCGGCAATTGCAATCTTCTGCCGGGTCACCAAAATCACCCGGCTGCATAGCTGTCATGCCCTGCACTTCAAAAGGTTCATCCAGTTCCCGGATTTGTCCATCCAGTTCCCGGTGAGTATCCCTTGTTTTACCATCCAGGGATGCATCCCACTGTTTCACAACATCAGCACCTTTTTCCTTGGCTTTTCTCTGTGCATCAGCGGTTGCTTTGCACTGAATCCGGTGTGATTCTGTTCTGGCTATTCTCATTGCCTTATTCTTGCTTATACCGCAATATCCGGCAATGTTCCGGGATATTTCAGAATACATGGATGAACTGGCTATCCCCCGGCTTATTTCACCTGCAATCTGCTTAGAAAGTACCTTTGTATCTTTTCCAAGCCTTGTATATAGGCTTTCAGACAATTTGGTTTCATGCTGTATTGCTGCAGCAACCTGTTCTTCATCAATTGGAAATACTAATGGTATTCCCTGACCTTGTAAATCGTACATGGTGCCGATAAAGCCATCTTCATATGACTTTGTAAGGTATTCTGAAACCGTTTCAAAATTATTATTATGAAGTTGGTCTAACACCGTCTGCACCTGTGCCTTCAATGCTTTCTGGTAATCTATCTGATAAATAACATGCTGCAAGTCGGCATCTTCTCTTGCCTGAAGAATTGCTATTTTATTATTTATTTCATTCAAAGCATCCTTATAATTTCCTTCAAGCTGCTTTAATACAGCTTTTTCATTATTAAGAAATACCTGTTGCGTTTCCTTCTGTCTCTGATTCATCTGCATTCACTCCATCTAAAGCCTTTTGTGCTTCAGCGGCTTCATTTTCCGCTTCGTCTGGATTTGGAAGTTTCCCTTTGATTTCGTCATAATCAATATCAAGGGCATCACAGATATTACGCATTAACGTTTCATTATCAAGCTGTGAAGCAAGAGAAAGAAGTGTGTTAATTAACACCTGTGTCTTCTGTGCTTCTGTCAATGCAATCTGCGCATTTTCCTGCTCATTTGACATGACTTCATGACTAAATTCGAAGTAAACCTGATTGCAGTGGTAATCTGTACCATCAGTTTTATTGATTTCAATAATAATCAGCTTCAAAAGCCTTCTAAGTAACTGCTTTAATCTTATTTCCAGTTTGGAACACTTTAAATCTAATAAAGAATAGGCTGCCTTAATTGCTATATTGGTTGTTGCATTTGTGTCCTTAAGTCCTGCTGTATTCAACCCCATTCCAAACCGGTAAATATTTTTTTCATCCAATTCAAGTTTTGCCTGTCTCGCCTGATATGGCACATCCACGGTCTTGACATCAACACCGCCGTCATCATCCACACCAATTATTTTTTTGGTCTTCAGGTTGGTCTGTAATTCTTCCAAGTTATCCCCCTGAAAGCCTTTTACCACATGAATCGGAGTGTCAAAATCAATCAGGTTATTTGAAAGACTGCTTGCCATTAAATCATAGTCATCAATCAAATCCTTGACTGTTTTCAAGCCGCTAAACTGCTTTTTGTTATTATCCAAACGGAAAAAGGGGATACAGCCAAAGTTCTTAAAATAAACGGCTTTATCACCCTTTTTCTGATATAAAATATGTGGTTTTGGATTTATCTTTTCTGATGTGTCTTCCGTGATATTACCATTGCCATCCTGCACATAATAATAAACATTTTCAGAATCCCAAACCTGAATTTTTTTGATTTTCTTATGACCTTTTTCAATTCTGTCCACATACCAGTAAATAACACATTCTGTGTTATCATCTGTATCATTTGCACGAACCTCTACAACACCAATTGAATCAGCGCACATAAAAGACAGCTTGTCCTCTTCATTTTTATAAACATACAGATATTCAAAGCCTTTTACCATGCAACCGGTTAATAACTCTGATAATTCCGTCTTGAAATCATCATTTTCATTGAAGTATTCATCTAATTTTTTCTGCAATGCAACATCTTTAGATTTTGCAAATCCATCTTTTCCGGAAAGTATGTACTGAACTGCTTGGTCTACCAGTTCCGTGAAGAATGTATGTGCAATCTTCACATTGCTTCTAGCCTTGTCTTCTACAAGTTCGCCATCTGTATTGTAATAAAACAATCTGTATGCTTTTATATCGTGGTCACCGTCATAATATGCCTGTCCTTTTCTTGCAAATCTCTTCTTGTCTGAAGTGCTGTCTTCATCCATAAAAGATTTTATTTCATCAATACTTAACATTCTTTTCACCTCTGGTTTTCTTTATTTTATAACAACCATTTCTTTCTCTTGCGCCATCCTTCAACACCATAACGAAGTGCCGCCATAGCATCATCTTGAAATGGCACCGGTTCATCCAAGTATTCACCGGTTTTTTCATCCTTTTTCCACTTCCATTGCTGCAATTCTTTAATGGTATTCACACAAGATGGGTCAATAATGATTTTATGCTGTTTCAAATAATCAATCTGTGCATTCACAGAACCTTGTGAACCGCCTTTGTTCACACCTTTTGCCCGGTTATACCCGGCTTTCTGCCACATCATGATTCTGTCAGGCTCTGCGGAATCACACCACATTTGTTTATTGGTTGGAATCCCGGCATCCCTCGCAAGTTCTATAATCTCTGATGTGTCTTTTTCAAATACATATATTTCTTTTGTAATGTGAATCACATCATCTTTAATTCCTAGCGGAAGAATTGCATTCGCATGGTTGAATCCAAAGTCCTGACCTATTGCAAAATCATCATAATCAGCCGGATTCTGTGAACATTCACCGACTTCCCAATTATGAAGAATCAGACCGCCAATTTCACCCCATTCACCGAGACCATATATTTGATAGCCTTCAGGGTCAACAATCTTTCTTCTTTCCATACGTTGCCTATAGGCTTCATCTATAAACCGGTTACCAAGATATGTGCTGTGATGTGTCAGCACGTTAGGGTCTGGTATATCAAAAAAGACCTTTTTAATCCAATGATTCTTATTTACTGGATTAAAGGTCATTCTGATTTGATAAAATTGCCCTTCCGGAAGTTCACCACGTAAACGGTCATCTATGATTTCAAGGTCTGCCTGTGTAAATTCCGTAGCTTCTTCAAGCCACACATCAGTTAACTTTCCCTTTGGGAATGTGATTGATTTCAGCTTTTCACGTTGCCGGTCATCATTCATCCCCCTGAATATAATCTGATTTCCGTTAGGCTTGAATGTCATGGACATTGGTGATTTATTAATCTTCCAGTATGCTTCATATTTATCACCAAACATGCGATATAATGCACCTGTTAATTCTGCAAAGGTGCTATCTCGGTTACTAATATCAGATTTACGCATTGCAACAAGGTTTCTTCCCTTGTCCTTCATCAGCCGCAATATATAATTCTGTGCTGTGTCAACGCTCTTCCCGGAACCTGTCAGGCAGAACCTTTCATAACAATGTATCTCTTTTTACTCATATCAACTTCTTTAAAGCAAAGATTCATTTTCATAGTAAGGTTCATAAAACATCACCACCTTTTGCAATAGCAGTGATGATATATCCCTTTCTATTGCTCTTAAATTTACCAAGCATAATATTTCTTACTGTCTTTTCATTCACTCCAAGTGCTTCGGCTGCATTTTGATAACCTTTAAAAATGCCAATTAGAAAACCATCCTTATCTTTGACTTTCAAGGTAAGAATGGTTTTCTGTGCTGCTTTTATAGCGTTTTCATTAACTTGTTTTCTGAATTTTTCATTATGTTCATAACAGTGTTTTGTATTTCCGCTCACTGTTGTCCATTCAAGATTTTCTGCATTATTATTGGTTTTATTTGAATCAATGTGATTTACAACATTGCATCCATCCGGTTTTTCGCAAAAATAAAGTGCAACAAGCCTGTGTACTCTTTCTGATACCATCTTTTTGTTTGGTTTCATAAGGTTCACTTGTAAATATCCGGTTTTCTTCAATTGTGGTTTCATCATACTTTGTGTAGCAACATTCCAAAGCCTTCCATAGTTGCTAATCTGATACCGTCCACCATAACCTTCAATCTCTTTCCAAGTCTCATTTTCAAAATCCATTGAAAATACCTTCTTTTCCGTCATTCTTCATCACCATAATCAATATTAATGTTCAAATCCATATCTGCTTCAAGTTCAACCTTGTCTTTGAACATACCAAGATGTTTTCCAAGAAGTTCAAGATTTGATTTCTTGTCACAAAGTTTGATTTCCCTTTCAGTTCCAAATTCTGTTGGCTTTATCTTCACAGACTGTATACAAGCAAGGTCTTCCTTTGTTGCTGTCCGTTTTACCTTTGCTGTGTCAAGGTCAATCACGTCATCTATGTTCACGAATGCCATTTTTGCAATTTCCATCAAAACCCTGTCCTGATTTATTCCTGTTCTCTTTGACCTTTCAGCCATTTCAATTGCGATTTCATCCTGAACCTTAACATTTGCTAACAATCTTGAAGCCTGTTCACATGCTGTTTTTGGTGAATAACCTGCCCTTATAGCTGCTTGTGTGGCATTTAAGTCAATCAGGTATTCATCACAGAACCTTTTCTGTTTGGCTGTTAATTTAGCCATCACAATCACCACCTTTATTTACAAAAAGCCTTGAAGACCGGAGAAGGTAAATGGAAACCTGTGAATCTTCAAGGCAAAGAAAAAAGGCACCGCATTGATTGCAGTACCTTTAATTGCTTTATGATATATTGAATATAACACAGCTTTTAAGTCACATGTTATACAAAAAGTTCAAAAAGTTTGCAAAAAAGTCACAAAAGTTCAAAAAAGTTGCACGAAAGTCACAGAAAGTCACAGTAATTACCTTTTCATGATATGGTTTCCACACCAATGAACCTTTTTTAAGCTGCCATGCAGTATTCTTTGTGTATACATGAATTGTTTATTTCTACCATCCCACTATTACATATCCTGACATTAATCCGTATTCAGGAACATTCCGCAGTACATATTCTATTCTCCTGCTTGTCTCACGTCCAGTGTAATTCTGTCCATCCCATTCCCTTAATATCAATGTATCCCCTATCTGCAATTCATCCTCATCCTTGCGGATTTCAAATTTTTTTTATTATGAATAACCGCCTTAAAGTATTCTGGCAATATCTTCTTTTCTATGATTTTACGCATCTACTCCACCGCCTTTCACAATTTCGATTGCATGCTCATAACTTCTTGCTTTCTCTTTCCCCAAATTACTGTCGTATGCATTCTCCCAAAACTTTCTCTCATTTTCCAACTGCTCCACAACCTTATCCGGGTCGTAGGCGGTCGGCTGTTTATCAATAACAGAAGCAATGCGTAAAAAATCTAAGCAATCCATATCTTCGTTCTTTGAAATTGCTTTTTCTAAATCCGCTTTTGATTTATCCGCATCAATCATCCTTCCCATCATTCACACTCCTTCCCTTCAGTATCTCTTGCACATGCTTTAATGCCCTTCCATGGATTGTAGTTACCCAAGAATACGTTTTCTGGCATTCTGCTGCAACCTCATACATTTCCTTGTACTGAATGTATATTTTATGGAGTACATCATATTCAATTGCAGGAAGTCGTTCTATTACACTGACTACATCCCTTTTTGTTTCTAACAGCAGATTTATGTATTCGTCAATTTCTGCTTCAATCTCAACATATCGAATCACGGCATCAGCCATTTTCTGTTGACTTCCGGAAGCCTGCACCCTTTCACCGTCAGAAGCTGCTGTGATTGATTCAGCCATTGCTTTCCACTGCTCTTTTTCAATCATCTTGTTTTTAATAATTGTGTCTATCTTCTGTACCTGCTGAAGATAATATTTAGCTTTCACCTTCTTCATTGCCCCTTTCAGTAGTATTTAAAAGTGCCTGTTCCAACGCTTCCATGTCATATTTTCGCTGTGGAAAACTGTTGAATTTGTTCTTTTTAGTGTATGAAGGTATTTGTTCTACCACTCTGTTCCCAGATTCATTTTTTAATGGGAATATCCCTTGCCAACCATTCACAATAGACTGATTAAGAATTTCAATCTGTTCCTGAATCGAACCGGACATTTTGTTCAGTTTTCCAAGAAGTAAGGACACCGCCCTTTCTGACATAGGTTTCTTAATACTCTTTCTATATTCAATAAAAGAAAGAATTGCTTCATTCAGTTCCTGTGAATCAGAATATATTATTTCTTTATCTTCTTTAATCTTCTTATTATTCTTCTTGTTTGTGGTCGGTTGTTGGTCGGTTGTTGGTCGGTTGTTGGTCAGTTGTTGGTCATTTTGCCGGTCACATATTTGGTATTTATCCCAATTTTTTATTGAAACTAGGCTGTTTTTATTGCTTCTTTGCCGGTCAATTTGTTGGTCAGTTTCAAACATATCTAAAATTCTTCTGACTTTCGATTCGCTGATGCACAATTCTGAAGCAATACTTTTTCTGCCTGTTATAAGTTGCCCCGGTTGCAACGTGATTTTCTTACCCCCAAACAACACCGGATATTCCGCATGTGACGCATTAAGCAACAAATAAATCCAAACAGCAAGGTATTCTGAATCCTTCATAACAATAGGATTGTCAAGCAGCTTTCTATGCAGTTTTATCCATCCATTGCTATCTGCCATAGTTCAGCACCTTCCTATTTTGCAATCATACTGTTAATCAGATTGTCATATAATTCCTTATATACGTTTCTTTCAGCCTGTGCCTGAATTAAATTTTCCTGCAACGTTTCTATTTCAACGTTGTATTGAACTTTTGCAATATAATCAACCGGTGTAGCTTCTTCCACAGTCCCTTTTGGCGGTTCTTTCGCCACCTTTTCCGGCATTTCATAACCAAGCGCATCAATAACAGCCTGCATAATATCTGAATACTCATTATCAGACATGCTTCTGATTAAATTGGTGAACGCATCATTATATGTATACTGCAGCATTGCCGGGTCAGTGTATTTTAATCCCTGACACTTCACGCTGTATGGCAGCTTGTCGTTTTCTGCTAATACCAGTACAGTTGAAAATTTTTCATGTACTGCTAAAATAACCGCTATTCTTTTCATTCCGTTACTCTGTTCAAATTCAATAATATCACCATTGTATAATTTCATTGTCTTTTCCTCTTTTCTCATTACTCTTGTCAATGCCTTATACGCTGTTGGGTCATAGTAACCGGCACCATTTATTTTTAATTCATCCAAACATCAGAACCCCCTAGCGTAATCACGAAACATTTCTTCATTCACCATACGCTTTGCTTCCACATCATCACAACCAGATAATTCTGGATTATCATGTTGAATCTTCTGCCTTGTCCTTCTGACTGTTTCAAAAGCAGGCATATTATATTCCTTCATGTGTAAGAAGAAATTAGGGACTGACATCTTTTCAATATCAACACCATTTCTTTTCCCAATAATCCTGATTACACAATAATATAAATAACTGTCACTGTTTCTTGCTTTTATGTTCTTTTCCAAGATTGCTTTCACAAGTTCCGCTGTTGTTCTTAAATTATCCATGGTTCTCACCTGCTTCCCATTCTTTATATATCTGCATCCAATCTTCAAACCGCATGGTCACAAGAATTTCTGCATTGTTCTTTTTATGAAATACTGTTGGGATATTTCCAGTTCCTTCAGAATCCCTTTTTGCCTGTGCCATCCAGTTATAAAGCTGCATTTTTTCCTGATGCTTTGCTTCAATGTGTATTCCGGGTAATCCAATCACATCAGACGCATCCCCGGTATTTCCGCAATACTGCGCCGTTCTTCTTGCATCAGAATAGCCATGGTCACGAAATAATCCGGCAAGCTGCCGTTCAAATCGTGCGCCCTTCTGCTTACTGTTTACTGCCATCCTTCCACCTTCTTTTTATTTATCTAAATTCAAATAACACATGATGCCGCAATCTGTACTTATTTCATCTTCTTTTCTACCTCTGCAAGGCTCTAATTCGTCCAAATAGACACCTTTTATAATTGAAGCACCAATCTTCCGTTCAAGTTCAGAACGTGCCTTAAATACGTCAGGAAAATCCTTGCGAATCTGATTCCAGTACCACATGCCGCCCTTTACACATCCCACACAATTATTATTCTGATACCCCATGTCATACATGACAGGTCTTTTGAAATCAAACAGTCTGTCAAATAAGGCATGAACATCCTGTTTTGTGAGCATCCGCTCAATCAGTGGGAATTCATGTTTAAAGTCCGGCATTGATTCATTTAACCGCTCTGCTCGGTGCTTTTCCTCACAATCAAATCCCCAAATATATGTTATTTGAAAATCTGTGTGTTTTTCTTCCCACTCCTTGCGAACACGTTTTTTCAACCAATTCGTACATGGGGCAAACTGTGTAAATGGATTTCTTATCATTCCGGCAGATAGAATACAGTTTTCCACGCTGCCATATGGACTTTTCAAAATCTCAATTCGTTTTCCAAGCACTTTTTCACAGTCTTTTATGAACCGCATACTGTCTTCATGTTGGTCATCAATGTCGATATAGATATACTTATCAATAGAATCTCTTTCAAAGTAACCTGCTAAAAAACTGCTGACACCTGCTGATAACCAACAAACTTTTAATTTTTTCATGACAACCACGTTGACAAGTCAATCTTGTTTTCCGTGGATAAGGAATTACGGCTTCCCATGGTGCCATGCAGCACCGCAAATTAAATTCCTTTTGTTCTCGCCTTTCTTCACCTTTAGGCGGTCAACCTTGGTCTACCAAGGCTTCTGTCATTACTCCTTTCTCATTTCCTTCTGTAATAATTCATTAAAATTGTTTTCTGTTTTCTCTTTTCGTTTCCTGAATTGCAGGCAAGGGTTATCTGTCGGCTTGCCTGCACAATCAAAGAAAGTTTCACAGTGCATACATTCTTTCGTCTTCATATTGCACCTGCTTTCTAATCTCCCGGCTGCATAAGCAACCGGGATGTTTTTTCGTGATATGTAATAGCATGATAGCTTCTTTCGCCTTTTTCAGGCAGGTGTCACAACCTTATGAAATAACTGTGAACTGCTCATATTCTGATAACTCATACTGTAAGTAATCCTTAATTGCCTTGGTTGCTGCCATTTTCCATGCACCACCATCAGCTTCAATGATTGCGCAATTAATACCGTCATACTTGTCCTGTTTCATTCTGAAAATAAAGTCTGACTTCGGCTGCTCTACCTCTAAAAATGTTCTGTATGGTCTTAATGTTACCGGATTCGGAACAACTGCTTCACTTTTTGAAGCAATGCCGGTTTTAACTGTGGCTTTCTGGGTGACACCATCATCACCATATTCAGTAACTGTTCCGGTTTCAACTGTTCCTGCAAACTTCAAAACTAATGCAAGGTCAGTTTCCGGGTCATTAATGAATTTTGCCTGAAGATTAATGCAAAAGGTTTCCTGATTTATAAAGGAATCAAATGGAAATTCCGGGATTTTTGCATTAACAACAACAAGCGTTTCACGGTCTCTTTCCTCATTCAACTGGGAAAAAAGAACAACTGTTTCTGGGTCTACCACCTGAATAATCATCTTTTCGGACATAGAATCAATTTTTCCTCTGATGTAATCCACAAGGCTTGTGAGTGTGCTCATGTGAATAGCATTGTCAACCATTGGTATGTGTTTTGTAAGTCTCTGTAATGACTTGTATGAATACGTCTGAATTGTTCCGTCAGGAAGTGTGATGTCCTGAACCTTTGCTTCGCCAAGTCCGACAATATACTGTAATGCTTCTTTAATCATATTTTTCACCTATTCTGCTTACTGTGCAGCCTTTCTAAAATCAACAACTGTTTCTGGTTCTTTTACAATTTCACCGGTGTCTGTATCAATGGTTTTTCCATCAACTACCTGCTCATGTGAATAGTCATCAAGTTTCATCTGCCCTTTAATCTGCTTTCCGTATTCTTCAGCGTACATTTCGCCAGTATTCAGGTCTTTTCCGATTGCAAATGAAGTTGTCATTGGTGCCTGTGGTGCAAGTTTTTCAACAACCGCCACTTCAACATGTACGTCATCCCTTGCTTCATTCTGCACAAAGTCCAACGAAATAGAAATCTTACGCTTTACCTTGAAAGATGTATTAACATCCTGAAGATTATCAATCACTTTTTCAAAAGATTTATTGAATTTCTCCTGAAGTGCGCCACCAACAAGGTCTTTCAATTCCACTTTATTCATTTAGTTTTCCCCCTTCCTTCTATTTATTTCCAAACAGTGCCATCTGTGCATCTGTTGGTTGCTGTGTTGTTTCCGGCTTCTTTTCTGCTTCCTGCCGTGGTTCCGGTTGCGGTTCTTCGCTCTGCGGCGGCTCTGCATCTATAATAGAATCATCATTATCAACATAATCCTTGCTGCCATCCTCATTGATAACTGCCATATCCGCATCAATTGCTGACTGCATATCAATCGACATAATCCCCCATTTGCTGATTAACTGGCGAAGCATGGTCTTGTATGCCATACCATCAAAATCCTTTGCCCAAAACGTATGATTACTTCCATCTCTACGGTCTTTTTTATATCCCGGCGAATATTTGAGTGCATGTGCTTCCATCTGTGCCTTACTCCAATAAATGGCTTTACGGAATCCGTTGACCAGTTCAAACATTGCATAATAACCAATTGTTGGTGCCGCTTCTCTTTCATCCCACTTATCAATCATCATATTGATTTTGATTTCCTCATTTAATGGGTCAAAATATTCCAATTCTCCTTCTTTTACTGCAATTACATTGATTTTCTTGTACTGTCCAGAACGAATAGCCAACTGAATATAGCCCTTATATCCCATCTGGAACTGCGCAACCTTGCCTTTGTTCTTATCATTGAATGGCACAAGATAATAATGTCCCAACTGCGGTGATGGTGATAATTTCAACGATTCGCCAAGCAACGCTCCTGATAATATTGACTGATTCGTGCATTCCTGAAGTGTCGGATTTGTATTCACTGCTGATACAATTGCAGAAATAAAACGCTGTCCATTTTTGCCACCAACTACCTGATTAATCTGATTTTTTACTGCATCCCCTGTCAAATATGCCGTGATGCCTAACCGCTGATTTCCTTTTGATTTCTGTAAACTATTCTGTATTGCCATGTTTTACTTCCCCTTTCTGTTTGGAAAACATATTATTGCTATTAATGTGATACAAATAATAAGTGTAATTTGAACTGAAGTTGCCATAATTTACCTGTCCTTTCTAAAAAAGTTTATTAATAAGATTCATGGCATAGGTTGTATCAACCCTTTCTTCCCCTGTCTCTTCCATGTGTTTCTGAATTGCGTCAATCATCATCTGGAAATAGGTTGTGTCAACACCTGTTAGCTGGTCTTCTAACACCCTTACATCCTTTAAATCCAATTCATTCAGTTGCATGCACATCTTCACATACTGACCTGCGTTGATGTGATAACCTCTTTCCAGATACTTCCTTGTACGGACAATTGAACATAAAGGATATTTTGAGCCAACATAATACAATTCTTTATTAATAATGCATTCAAGTGCCTTTTCCGGAAGAAGTAATTCGTTATTCCATGCACTCCAAGCACATGTACAGTGTGCAAAGTCATAGTTTTTATGAATTTCTTCAATTTCTCCGTAAAATCTAATCACCATCTGGACTTTGTCAGTCAATGTAATTGCGTTACTTGTAATGAATCGTGGTCTGTATTTTTCTTTGGAATCCTGATTTGTTTCTTCCTGTTCATGTTCCATTCCAAACGTTTCATCCTCAACGGCTGTTGCTTCAAAATTGTATGCAAGAGGATTTCCACCATTTTCATCTTCATCTGCAATTCCTTTTGATGAAATAAAACAATCAATTTTTCCTGTTGTATTATTGCATCTTACTGAAACAGGCTTTTCAGGGTGCATTTCATTCCATTTGCCGACATAATAAGTTGTTACCGTAAGGCAGGCTTCCTTTGTCTTGAAACACACATCATAGTCATGTAATTTTTCACCTGTCAGAAGTGAGACAATAGCACCGCCTGTTATAATCACATTTTCTTTCAAAATTGCCTTGATATTTTCATCATCAATATTGGAAATCCAATCACGCAATTTATTATTCAAGTGCTTTTTGATATTTTTACTATTCATGCCTTCTGCTCCTTTTCCTAAACTGCCTTAAATTCAATATTCCGGCTATTAAAGAAGTCACGCAATGCAAGCGCATCTTCTGTGGTCATTAATGCCTGAAATGCAATCCACTCCTTCACTGGTGTTGTATCTTCCGGTGGATTCATAAAGTCTTCCGGTGTAGCCTGTGACTGTGATTCTGTAGGTGCCACTTCTGCAACAGCCTTCTTTGCTTCTTCCTCTGCTTTCAGTCTTGCCTGCTCTGCTTCATGCTCCGCTTTCTGTTTCTGTATCTGTGACATCCTCTGACCTTCAGCAAGTGCTTTGTTAATATCCAATGTCTGAAGGTAAACCTGCTTTGCTTCAAAGCCAAATTCCGGCAACGCATCCAATGTAGTGATGTCACGATTAAATTTATCTATTGCATCAGTGAAGCAGGTTTTGATATGTTTCAAATTGAATGAATTATTCAACATCCGCTCTTCAAAGACTTTTTCAAAGGCAAGACCATCAGGAACTTCCATTTCAGACCATAATTCCTTGATTTTCTCCATTTTTTCCTTTTTCTGCTTTTCCTCGTACTCCTTAATTTGCGCATCAATCACTGCTACCGGCTTATCAATGATGCCGATAATTTCATTAATCTGTGCTTTGAAAGCATTAAACGACTGCATATATTCCTTTTCTCTAAGGATTCGTTCATCATTCAATGCTTTTTTCAATTTATTCAGATTCGCCCGGTCTGCCTTGGCTTCCTTAATCTGTTCATCTGTATAAACCATGGTTTCATACAATTTGACTTTTTCTGTTAATTCCTGCTTCAATTCTTCATAGTTAAATTTAATTTTTTCAGGTAACTGGTATTCTTTCATTCTAAATTCCATTTGTTTTTCTCCTTTTTCTTCACTTATATTTACTGTCCATTGTTCTGCCATAGCTTTTGCAATACCTGGAAAAGTCTTGCTTCTTATTTTGGCTGTTCTTGGGTCATTCCAACGGATACTCTTTCCATCTTTATCTCTTGCCGTATCTGCACTTGCACCAACTGAATAAGTTTTTCCGGAAGATATTAAAAATTCTCCGGGTGAAACTATATTTGTGGGAACCAGCTTCGGTAGTCCTTTAAGCCAAAGACAAGTTTTCTTTCTCGCACTATTTCCATACTCATAAGGTTGAATTGTCTGTGTGGGTTTTATTGGAAATTCGTATTTCGATTGAAGCAGTGGGAAATGCTTACCAATATAATTACCGCTTATAATATTGACAGGATTTTCAACCGCTATCTTTTCACAGTCTGCATTAAGAATTTTCATAAAAAATTCAATTGCTTCTTCCTGCCTTCCATCATTCCTTTTTTTTTCAAACCATGCCGCACCAGATACAGCTAAATGTGTGCATGGTGGAAAAGCAATTATCATATCCCACTTTTCTATATAATGTTCCAATCCATCCAATGTTTTGAAATGGCAACAACCATTTAATAATGGCAAAACATCCTGCATAATGTGCCATTCGTCATATCCACCACTGCATGGTATGATGTCACATGAAAACGCTTCATGACCAAGTGCTCTTAATTCTTTTGTTACAGCTTGACTTTCCTCACAAGCAACTAATATTTTCATGTCTTCACCTATATTTCCGGCAGTATCAAATCAGGTCTTTTTCTTTCCTGCACCTGCTTCCAGAATTTTCTTTCAGCAGATTCCAAAAACTCAATGTCTTCTTGCACTTCTGCCCTTTCAATCTTGTAGTGCTTTGTCTGAAGATAAATTTCACCATTGAATTCATATTTCAATTGTGCTTTAAGCACCGCAAAATCAAATTCCGTAATAAGCAAATAGTGTAATAACTGCACATAATAGTTGTCAGGAATCCGGTGATTCCACTTTTCCTTCTGCATGGATTGCAAAATATTAGTTGTCTTGCACTCCCACACACCCCTTCTTCCATTCTGGTCAATAAGCCATCCATCTAAAGATGCATGTCCAAAATTGTATTTATCATTCAGGAACATGTTATTTTCTACATACATGACCTGATATTCTGGGAAATCCAATTTAAACAATTCTCTAAGATACTTTTCAGCTTCTGTGCCATACTTTACATAAGGTTTTTCAGAAATATCTTCAGGAATCAACTGACCGGTTTTTATCTGCCATAGTTCAATGTTTGTTCTGGATGGATTCATGCCAAGGATTGCTGATGCGTCTGAACCGCCGATTCTTTCTCGGTGATTCAGCCAATCTTCCCAGCTGTCAAGTGTTATCATTTCAACAGCCATTATTCGCTGACCTCAACAAATTCACCGTTTTCCAGTCTGTAATATGTATCCTCTTTGATTTTTTTACCATCAACCTGCACGGTTACAACATTTACTGGAATCCATTTGCCTTCCGCATTTTCCTTCCACTCGGCAAGAGTAATCCAACTACCTTTCTTCGCTTTTGCAATGCTGCCATTTCCGGCACACATTACAACGGCGGAATTTCCGGAACTGCCAATCTGTGCGTAATTTCCGGAACTGCCAATCTGTGCGTAATTTCCGGAACTGCCAATCTGTGCGGAATTTCCGGAACTGCCAATCTGTGCGGAATCTCCGGAACTGCCAATCTTTGCGGAATATCCGGAACTGCCAATCTGTGCGGAATATCCGGAACTGCCAATCTGTGCGGAATCTCCGGAACTGCCAATCTGTGCGTAATCTCCGGAACTGCCAATCTTTGGTTCTTCAAAGGTTGTCCTTTCTATAACGAAATTCACACATGCCTTGATAAATCCGGAAAAACTAAGTTTTGCACAAACCTTTAATTTCTTTGTGCAGCATTTTTTGTTATCATCTGTCAGGCATTCATCCATGGCTTCTACTTCTGCAAAATCATTGAATCCACCATCTTCATTAACCAAGCCATAGTGGTCAAGTACATCAAATGGATTCACACAAAAATGCATTCCCTTGCGGCAGACAACAGCATCTTCTTCTTCAAAAACCGTGTTTTCTGCGTACTGTTTACCACGGCAAATAAGACCCTTTTCAAAGCCTTTATATCCTTTTAAATTTTTCTCCATTTTTTACTCCTTTTCATTAATCAGTGTCAGTCAAGTTATTCTTTTACATTTCTGTTTAATGGTCTTCTGGTTCACCAAACAGAAGATGGTTGTCCATGCCATGGCTGCAATCACAACATATGCAGGTGCATTTGATTCTGAATCAAGAAGGCTTGTCCCAATAATCAATGCCACAGCAGCAATAAATGTGATGCTTTTTAAAATAAAATTTTTCACTGTGACTTCCTTTCCGCTGCACGGACACTTTCAACGTGTTTCAAGAAACGTTCGGCAGCCTTTTCAAGTTGCTTGTGTCTTCTGTCATATTCTTCTTTTGGTAAAATAGGGCGGTAAACTTCAACGGTGCATCCGTCTGGAAATTCAATTACTTTTTTTGTGTATTCAATGCCTTCTTCAAAAGCTGATTTCATACCTTTCACCTTCCTTTTCCTCTCCTATTTTTGAAAATATGCTGTTACTGATTGTCTTAATTCTGCATTTTTCCATCCTTTGCGGATTCAGCAATTTCTGTTGGTTCGCCGGTTTCTGCTTCTGCCCCGGTAGCATCAGTTTCTTTTCTCTTCGCTGCAATCTGTTCAGACATTCCGAGAACATAGCCTTTGTCAAAATCACTCATACCCGGCAGTGCTTCGGCAAACGCTTTTACAATCTTCTTTTCATGTTCAGACATTGCCCTTTCCCCTTTCTTAAAGTTAGTGCAGATTTTTTTGACCCTGATAGACCTGCCATCATCAGACACAAGGCAGTCACTCCTTGCATGACGGTCATTCCTGACCGTTTCGGCTTTTAATTCTGTGGTTAATTTGTTATACTTTTTTTAATAAATTTCACGAAAGAAGGAATACCATGAAAAAATACCGTACATCTTCAATCTATCTTGATAAATGCATGCGAACCATTGAACAAAACTGTCTTATGAATCCAACCGGTTCCTTCCATGGTGATGACCTGTCAGTTTTTTGCTCCAAGCCTAAAAATGTATATGCTCTTCATCTTCTGGCGGCATCCGGTGATATTAAAATGCTGATTTCTGATAATACTGATATTCCGTCCGCTGTATGGCTTGAAAACAAAGGGTTGCTTCGCTCTTACACCAAAGCTGAAAAAATCAAGTGTTCCATCTTCGGCTTTATTGCCGGTGTATGTTCAACCACCGCCATTCCTTACTTCATCCAGTATTTTTTCAATAAACTTTTCCTGTGACTTTCAAAAATGACCAGATGAAGATTCCAACAACTGCCCCTATGAATAAGCCAATGTAAAACCATTTTTCTTTATCTCCCGGCATCCGTTTACCACCTTTCTCTAATGCGTCATACCTGAAACGTTGCTATTGCAAGAATCAACTTCCTGCATGTATCCATCAAAAATTGTGCATGTCTTACGCTGCACTTCTTTTCGCTTACTTTTTCAAGCACCTGTGCAATCAGTTCAACATCTTCCTCTGTAACCGGTTCATCACTTGGCATGTCAGTCAACAGAAGTGTTACAAGTTCTTCTGTTGTTAAGCGTTTCTTGGTCTGCGCCATAGACTGTGAATCCTTTATCTTCTCTTTGATTTTTTCTATATCCATTCCTCTCACCTCTCTTGTGTTTCTTTAAGACACATTATAGTGTCCTAAAGGTACCTTGTCAATACTTTTTTGTGTCTTTAAGAAACTTTTTGATTGTTATTTATTAAAACCTATGCTATTATGAGTTTGAAAGGAGATGATAAAAATGAATGAACGTTTAAAGCACATCAGAAAAGCTTTGAAATTAAGTCAATCTGAATTTGGAGAAGTTATTGGAATTCAAAAATCAGCCGTATCTAAATTAGAACGTGGTGAGACCTCATTAACAAACGCAAACATAAAAACTATTTGTCGTGAATTTGATGTGAATGAAAACTGGCTCCGAACTGGTGAAGGTGAAATGTTTATTGAAAAAACAAAGGATGAGCAGATTGCAGAAATGCTTGCAGACATCCAGCTTGCCGGTGAAGAATCTTTTCAACACCGGCTTGCTGCAGCTTTTTCAGCTTTTAATGCTGACGATTGGAAAGAAATTGAGCGGCTTTATAACTGTCTCTTATACACATCTCCGAGC
>ENA-OZSX01000161-OZSX01000161.1-human-gut-metagenome-genome-assembly--contig:-NODE-161-length-22725-cov-17.190163_pt1 | contig 22725 bp, 25 predicted proteins | sample MGYA00244131_ERZ653984 | MGnify/ENA primary metagenome ERZ653984 (study PRJEB26926, sample SAMN06164778) | human gut metagenome | biome: ENVO:00009003; feature: ENVO:2100002; material: ENVO:00002003...
CGAGATTCATGAGCGTCTCGTGGGCTCGGAGATGTGTATAAGAGACAGTTATTGACCACACTAATTCGATTAGTTAGAATTGTGTTTGTATGATATTTTGAATGAGGTGAATAACTATGAAAACCACTAAAGAAGCAGTAATAAAAACAACATCAGACTTAGCAGATGAAAAAGGATTAAATAATGTTTCGTTAAAAGCTGTTGCTCAAAAATTAAACATTCGTACACCATCTTTATATAATCACATAGAAAGTTTAGATAATCTTCTTTTAGAAGTTGCTCATAATGGTATGCGTGAGATGAATGAAAGAATGATGAAAGTTGCCGTTGGAAAAATAGAGAAAGAAGCAATTAAGTTAGTTTCTATCGAATACCTAAACTATATGATTGAACACCCTGGAGTTTATGAAACAATTCAATGGGCTGTGTGGCACGGAACAGAGGAAACAGCAACCATTTTTAACAATTATCTTTCATTATTAACTACTCTTATCCAATCATGCAGTCTTAATAAAGACAAAACACTTGAAATATTAAATATGCTTACTGGAATAATTCACGGTTATACAACTTTACAATTAGGAAACGCCTTTTCTGCTCCAGACAAAGTTAGATTTGAATTAGCTGAAGCAATAGATACTTTATTAGTCGGGATTTTCCAGAAGTATAAGTAATATAATTAGGCTTACAAATCAATACAGAATTGCAAGCCTAATTATCATTTACCCTACAATTTTCCAGTTACTATCCTTATGTAGCACAAGCTCATACTGCGAAACTTGCGTTGCCTTTGTCTGATTATCAAGGAATTTTACGGCTACTTTGACTTTCACATTGTCCCCGTCCTTTGTAAATACTGGGTTTACCAGTTCAGAATAAAGGTAGTCCCTGCCGATAGGCTCAAGCACATTTCCCGATACATAGTAAGCAAGTTCTTTTTCTGTGGCTGTCGGATAGAGCTTAAAGAATGTTTCCAAAAATGAGGTAGCGTCATTTACGGTATCAGCGTCCACGCTTGCGTCTGCTTCTGGTGTTTTAGGCTCATAGTCTGATTTTTCGATTGCTGGTGCAAGGGTAGGGTTCTGAACGATTACCATATCCCCGTCAGCGTCCACATGGACTTTCACGGTATAGGTTGCTTTAATTGCTGTTGTCTGTTCTCCCTCTTTTATCTGCTGATCTACTTCGTAGGTGGCAGAAAAAGTGTCCGTTCCCGACTGTTCGATATTCCACACAATCACATCTGTAACTGTGGAGCTAGTCGGTATATCGGTTCTAATGGTATCAACATTCAAGTCCTGCAATTCCTTTGTCAGATAACCGCTGATTGCCTGCGTCCTTGCTTCAATGGCTTCTTTGCTGTTACTCCATGTGTAATAGGACTTCGCAAAGTTCTTCACGAAATTTTCAATCCCGTTGGTGTCCTGCAAGCGAAGCTCAATGATTTCTTTTTCATGCGTGGTGTGCTGGTCGATAGCCGTAAAATTCTTATACACCCCAAAGCTCACGCTTGCGATAAGCACCACCCACAACGCAATTACGGTTTTCTTATGTGTGCCTACCTTGACAGTACGCACCTTTTTTCCTTTGACATTTTCTGTCTGTTTCTTACTCTTCTTAAACATATTTTTCAAGTCCTTTCTATTGTTTTACTCGTCCTGCACCGATTAAATGCTGTTGCCAGTAACTATTATTTAGGTCTGCATATCCTATCGGGTCGCCTGCATGATATATCTTGTTATTCCCTACATAAATTGCAACGTGCGTTACATAAGTACCAGCGTTATAGGTAGAATGGAAAAATACCAAATCGCCAGCCTTTGCCTGCGAGAGTGGCAGATGTTGGGTTGCGTCATACTGGGCTTGTGCCGTTCTCGGTAAGGAGATACCAGCTTTTCCATAGCACCATTGCGTAAGTCCCGAACAGTCAAAGGAAGTGTTGGGATTGCTACCGCCATACACATACTTCCAGCCTTGATATTTCAACGCTTCATTCATTACTTTTTGTGCCAGTTCCCCCGATACCTGCGGAACAGTTAAATACTGATTGACTAATTCGACGTAAAATTGATTGCCATACTGATAACGCCAGCCCCCGTTCTTCGCAACGGCTATCGGGTTGGTGTAGGTTACTTTCTTTCCGTCCGATTTTTCACGGGCGAAGCTCTCTGCAAGATTATATGTATGTTTCTTTCCTTTTCCTGCCACATATCCCACATAACCACCGCCATAGTTATAGGACTGTATCGCTACATTCAAGTCGTCCATACCTTGATTTTTGCAGGAAGAAAGCAGGGACGCAAAATACTTACACCCCTGCTTGATTGAGCTTTCCGTATCTAAAGAGTTGGGCGGTAAACCAAGACTTTCCGAACTCTGCATAACATCTTCTGCCGTACCGCCACTTTCTACTTGAATGATAGCCAGCAACACATTGACATACTCGGAGATACCGTTTTCTCTGGCGTATTTTTCTACCATAGGCTGATGTTTTAAGACTTCTGCGGATAGGTTCATACCCGTAATGCTAGAAGAAAAGTTGCTGTTCTCGTCGTCGCTGTCCGCACTAATCAACACACCAAAGAACAGTACCAGAGAAAAGAGGATAGGAAACAGACTGCCAATAAGAGCGATATGTTTCAGTTTCATTTTTTCTTCTGTCCTTTCTTCGTTACAAGGTTACGGTTCTTTTCGGTATGTTCCGTTGTACGCTTTGATTGTTCAAAGGTCTGTGTCTTTGTGGTACGCTCTGCTTTGTAATTCTGGCGTGTTTCCTGCGATACCACTTTTTCTACATTCTGTCTATGTACTGGCTGTGCCGACTGGGTCGCTTTCTTATCAGAAGCACCAGAAGATAACGGACGCTCTTTGATAACAGTTGTCTTGACTGGCTCACTTGCTTTCGGAGTGGTCGCTGTGGCAGGGCGTTTGACTTCCTGCATTTTTTCCGCACTCGGCTTTGAAGCTGTGGCTGGTCGCTCATGGGGACGGGTAGCTCCCGTTGTCGCTGATCCGTCCGTCTTTCTATGTCTTGCTTCTTGTGCCTTTTGAAGCTCCATACGCTTATCAGCGATATTCTGCCTATGCTGTTCCTGCTTTTCCAAGCGTCCCGTCTGTCTGGACTGCTGTTCCTGCACCATGCCACGCTTAAAGTCAGACACGCTGGACTTTGCCTTTTCCTTTACGGAATATACCGCATAAGCGGTCTGTGTCGGCATATCCTTGATATTTTCTTTGACAGCGTTTGCCTTGTCTTTCACTTTATTTTTCGTATCTAAGACAGCACCTACCTTTGAGCCTGCACGCTGTCCCATACTGGAAGTGGTATTGACCCGATTTTCTTTAGAAGCGGTATTTTTTCTTTCAGCCCTCTTGCCAGCAACGGCACTTCCAGCCACCGCACCAGCCACACCGCCCGAAATACCGCCAGCACTTACCGCCCTTGCAATACGGTGTTCCATACGCCTAGCCCGATGTCGCATAAACAGATATGGTCTGCGGAAAATCCTGCGTCCCATGCTTTGACTGTCATTAGCGTTCAAAGAGAACATACTCATTAAATCGCCCAGCTTCATGTAGATACCTGCAAAGCAAACTATCTGCAAGAACGCCACCATAAAGAACGGGTAGTCTGTGGAGATGTTATAAAACATACTGGAAATGCTGAACGCCACCGTTACAATGAGTGTTATTCCTGCCCGTGTCATTATGGTATTAAACACTCTCACGATTGCCTGCTTTGCCATGCTTTCATAGCTCGGTATCATAGAAAGTAGAAAGCTGATAGGCAGAAACATAGCGAAGATAATAAAAAGTATCTGGCTGAACAACATCATGCCCGTAAGCAAGAATACGAATATCGTGATACCCAAGTTGAAGAACAAGAGGAAGAACACCATACCCAAGCGGTTTACGACCTGCGGTATCGTCAGATTGTTGTTGTCGTTGTTCTCGATTTCTGTTTTCACGACTTCCTCTCTGGTTTTCCCGTCCTCGTCCTCTGGGCTTGCCGATACGAGAGCTTCTACACGGTCTGTACCGATTTCCTCTGCGTTGCTGTTCCCGAATTGAAGCAAGAGCCACGGCTGCTCCACTTGAATAGAAAATAAGCTGTCCCTTATCAAGTCCACGCTGTCCTTGCCCTCGCTGTCAGAGTTGGGGAGTATGATTTTTGTTCCCAAGTCCAACGAAGCGGTACTAATATCACTTGAAAATTCATTTATCTTCTTGATGTAATCAGGAGCGTAGGCAATAAACGAAGCGGACAGCACGAACACCACCACAAAGTTGATAACGGCGTGAAGTGCCTTACTGGTTTCTCTTTTTATCAGTCCCGTATAGGCAACATACATTCCCACTACTAAGATAATGAGAAGCAGGAAACCAACATAGAAGCCCGTGGAAGAAAAACCGTTTGAGGTAACGCCTGCAAGGGTCTGTATGCTTTTTCCGATACTATCTGCCATATCATTGATGAAGTCCAGTTTATAGGCTTCCTGCACCACATACCCCGTTGCATTACTCAAATATAAACTGATAGTCCAGACAAAGTTGGTAATGCAGTAAAGCCCGTACTGTACCGATTTTCCAATCCCGTCCAGCCAGTTCCACGGCAACCACGACCAGCTATTATCTACATAAAAATCAAGCTGGTAGTTGGAAAGGGGATATTTTGAGTAAAGATTTTCTGCGTTTATGGTATCGTCCACAAGCCCCGTCGCATGAGCTACCGTCCCCAGAAGTGAAAGCAGGATAAGGGAAAGTGCCACGACAAACAGAACCATTTTGAGAAATTGGAAAATCTTCTTTTTTGTGAACGCACCTATTATCCTTTCTTTCATCACTCCACCTCATTTCTCTTAACTGGCGGTCTGGTATCAAAGGCGTGTAGCAGTTCTTCAAAGACGGGGTGTATCTGTACCACACCGACACGCCCGTATAAGTCCTGCAATAAGCATTGCCCGTTCTCCAAATCACGCAAGCGTTTCTGGTTGTTCTCGTCGTCCTTGTCGATACCGAAAAATTCTAAGGTCTGCTTTATCTCGTTAATGTCGGTACTACGAAAGGCAAACTTCAAGCCGATATTGTTTTTCAGACTTTCCTTTGAAACATCATAGGCAGACTGGGTAACAAAATAAACGCCTGCCTGCATAGCTCGTCCAGCACGAACCAGCTTATTTGATAAAGTTTCGCCTTGTGCCACATTTAAGAACGCCCACGCTTCGTCAAGGTCTACAATCTTAAAAATGCTTCTGTCGCTGTGAATGAAGTCGAGTGCAAAGGTACTAATCACAATCAGCATAGATACCGACAATAATTCAATGGTCGTGTATTCCTCAAAAGTGGTATCTTTATCTGGCAACACAAGGTCGGCTACTTGAATGATATTGAGCTGGTTATCCAGACTGATAGCATTTTCCACCGTACCGTCTGAAAACAGCAGATGTGCAAAATCATAGTCTGCAAAGCTGTCGATATGGTCTGCGATATTGCGTGAGATTGCGGTATCTTCCTTTCTCAATTCTTCAATAACGTATAACAGTCCTCTTTTTTCACTCTGGGTAACGGAGCGAACCGCTTTACGAAGTACGGGGAATTTTTCGCCGTCCCTAGAGGAAATACCCGTTAAAAATGTCAAAATGTCGATTGCCAGACTTTCAGCGTCTTTGACATTCTTCATAATCACGAATGGGTCAAGAAGTCCTGCATTGTCCTTATCGCTGGTTAGGTTTACGATATTGATTTCATGGGCGATTTCTGGGAGCGTTTCTTTCCAATTTCCACGCTCACTTTTAGGGTCTAACAGAAGTGCTTGACCGCCAAACAGCACCGCATAATATACCAGAAGATTATTGCAGAACGACTTACCACCGCCAAGCGAACCGACAAAAGCAGAAGCAAGGGCATTTGTAACTGTACCTTTCACACCCTGCGAAGCTAAAGACGGTTGCAGGTACACATTTCTTCCCGTATCAACGGAATAGCCCATATAGATACCCGTAGTTTCCCCTAACTGCTGTGTCGCACCAAAACCAAGCCCAGCTAAAAAATCTGATTTTACATACTGCACATAGTCATTGATATATCGCTTGCTGGCTGGTAAAAATTCAGAATGAAGCCCCAGCATATCCCCAGCAGGACGCACCAGCTTTACATTGAGGTCGTCGTAAAAGTCCTTGACTTCATCACAACGGCGTTTCAGCTCGTCAAGATCGGGTGCAGACACCCGTATCACGTAGCTTAACTTATACATACTTTCTTTGCTCTGGTCTAAGTCCGTTTCCAGCTCGTCCACGCTGTCTAATGCGTCCACCACATTTGAGCTGGTTTCACTTCCTGCTTGATAAGCGTGATTGTCAAGGTCTTTCAATTCCTTTTTCTTATTTCTTACTGTGGTAAGAGCCTTTCGGTTCTCCACGATTTCTACATTCATAGAAGTATCAACGGGGAATGTGAATTGCTGTTGCTGGAAATAGAAGATTTCACTTGACGGAAAATCAAGCTCGCCTACAATCGCATTGACGGTAAAGTAAGACACATAGCTTTCCTTGTCCTCATGTTCCAATCTTAAATACCGCTGGCTTTCCTCAATCGCACACCTTGTCGGACGGATAAGGTCGTAGTATTTTATTAGCGTTTCTTTTTGCAATTTCCTCTTTGGTAGCTGGTACTCATAATCTTCATAGGCGATACCGTCCCTGCCGTAAAGATGTTCCATGAGATACCCAAAATCATGGATTTCCAAGCGACGCACCTTAAAGCGACGGGAGATTTTATTTTCCAGTAACTTTTCCATTTTCATGTAACGGTTGATTTCATCATTCGGCATGGAAACAAAATCATTCATCAGCGTATGGTTCACTTCATGGAGAAATTCCGTGAACGTCAGCCACGCCGATTTTTTGATGTTCTTCAGATTGAGCTGTTCTTCCGTAACCATGAGCTTAAAGCCAAGAAAAAAGCGGTAGTCCACTTGATTGTCCCCAATCATAGATACTAACGCTTCGGTCTGTTCGTCTATCTTCTGATAGGCAACTTCATTTAATTTTCCAGTCACCAGCTTCTTTGACTGTTCCTGCATACTGCGGATTGAGCTTTCCGTGGCAATCTGTAACGCATGAATTTTACCCTCACGGGACTGTGCGATTAGCTGTCGGAAACTGTCATGCACGATAAATTTCTGCTCTGCGGATAAGAAAGAATAGTTGTACGGTATCAGCTCATAGTAGGCGAATACCTCATTGTCCTTGTTCCAGACAAGGTTATTGTCAATATATTTTATCGGGAACATAGTTCACACTCCTTACTGCCGTGATTGTTTCATTGAGTATCTGCTTATGCAGTTTTACGGCTTTTCCTGCATAAGTGATTTTTGGTCGCAGGGCATAGGTTATCTGTGATTTCAAAAAGCTGTACGGCTTCTTTCCGTCAAAAGTTTTCTGCGACATAAACCAAGTGAGAGCAACGGGAATACCGAAGTATTTGAGAAATGCTCCCTCAATCATGGAAAGTGGGGGAATATCCCCAAACAGAATGATGATAAATTCCGTAATCACAAACCATGTAATCTGTGTAAAGGTAACGGGAAAAGGTAAGTTAAAGTCATTGATTGCATACAAGACTTTTTCCACGTTCCAGATACCCGTATAAGATTTAATCTTTTTCAAGTTCTTTCAGCTCCTTTCGTAAGTTTCTAAATGGAAAAGGACAGCCATTTTCAGACTGTCCCTTAAAAGAGAAATACGCTGTCAGTAGCAACCATGCTTGTCGCTGATCTTCCAGCGTTAGTATGGTATCTCGCACACACCTCGGCTTGTTTCAATAAAGCAACCGCCCATATCCAAATCTCGCCCGTAGGCTTCATAGTCAATGTAGTTCTGTAAGCTGGGTGGAATGTCCCCAAGTGCCTGCAATTCGTCTATGTAGTAATAGGCAACGTCTGTCATGGTTTCACAGTCTGGATAATAATAAATATCGTCCTTATGTTCCACGACTTCTTCCAGCGTCCCGTAGTGGCTGATAAATTCGTCCAGACACTCTGCGATATAGTCGGGAAGTTCCTCTATCATTTCATACATCTCATTAAGTTCTTCAATGGAAACATACTCGCCAATCGCAATGGGGAAGTTATTGGTATCATGGATTGCGTATTCTTCGTACTGTTCATTCAAGCCAATTTTTTCTTTCACATCTTCTTCGTCAATGGGGAATGTGAACCAAGCCCCAACCAAATAGCCCTCATTGTATCTCCCAAGATTCGCAATATAAACCGCCATATCATCTGTCATTTGCACCACCTCATTTCCTACTCTGGCAGTTCAAAGATACCGTGTTCTGTTTGCAGGAATTTTCCGTGTTGCTGCAAGTGATTAGCGTATGCTTCATAATCAAAATAGTATTCTTGACAGTCCTCGGACAGATGTTTAAACGTCGGGTCATTCATCAGCTTTTGCCTTGCAACATCAATCATACTTTTACAGTCTGGATAAACCGTAATCACGTTCCTGCAAATATAAAGTGCTTCTAAGTTCTCAAATACGGTAAGAAGCATTGGATATTCTTCCTGCATATCGGCTACTAGCTGGCGGTACATAAAATCGAATTCATTGAGCTGGTACACGCTTGTATGTTCGTGGACTTCATCAGCAAAGGGCAGTACCTTTTCGATAATGCGGTAATCCCTGCTTTCTGCACCGACACCTAACTTTTCTTCAAATTCTGCAACATCTATCGGCAGGTCGAACCAGTACGACATTGTTTCTTCTCCAGTTGTTCTTCCCGTTTCCACCAGCACCCTTGTTTCCTGCATTGTTCCTCACGTCCTTTCTGTTGTTTCCTCACATCTTTTAAGGTCTGGTATGACATACCAAACACATATTTTGAAAATTTTTCTAACTGTTTCTGCGGATAATCGGCAAGGTTCAGTTGCTTCATTTCATGCCACACCTTGCGTTTATAAGAGGGCAGGTCAGAAAGATATTCACAGCCGACTTTTGCCTGCATATACTTAAAAATATCGTTCATTTCATCACTCCAATCTAAAATTTAGGTAGAAAAAAGCAGTCAATCCTAAGACTAACTGCTTTGTGTATATGGATATGAAATTATAAAACTAGAAGCTGTTTATTTTTTCTTTTTAGGTTTTGGCGTTGGTAGTTCATCATACATTACATCAAACAACCCCGTCAGAAACTCCTTATTATCAACTTCGTCTACCAACAGCATTTCTTTTGCTCCCTCATAGGGTAACTCATACGAAGCTGTTGGCATATAACTAATTGCTGATTTCACTTGTTTAACAAGCAATCTATCATCATAGATACCACCTACAATCTTTCCACGATAATAAATAATAAATTCTCCCATCATAGCTCGATAAGTAATTTCTTCCAGCTCTGATAACTGTCCTAAAATAAACTCTAAATATTCTTTGCTTGACGCCATAATTCCACCTCACATTCAAATTCTTACGTGTTTCCAATCTCCCACAAAAACTGAAATTTGACTGTGTAAAACTACAATTTATAGTACTATCTTTTTCCATTTTCTGATTTTTGTTCTGAAAGTTCCAAAAGGTGCAACAGTATTCACATGAATAAACTTATATACTTCCCATACTGCTGTTTTAGTCGCTTCATCAGCCCATTTTCTCATATGTGGTTTAAATAATTCTTCCTCACTCAATGAATCAATCATTGTATAGATTTTATTAATATTTTCATTTAATTTAGCTTTCAACTCTTGCAAGGATAAATGAGCATAGGTATCCGTAAACCACTGATATAATTCACCAAGTTGATTCCATTTAAATTTATCCGATGGTGTTTTTACTTGAAATCCCTTTCTTTCATCTTCTTCCCATTTAAGAAGTAAGGTTGTCCATCCTACCTGATAAGCAAGGTTTTCTGCTGGAGTTCTATCAACTTCATCAACTCTCTTATCTTTTAAGGTTTCTGGAATATTATCAAATTCTGAAATATATTTCACAAATGCTTTATTTATTTCAGTTTTAAGATTTTCTTTATTTTCGTATACTCGCAAAAAAAGCACCTCCACAACTTCAAATTTATCACTTTTTCATATCCATATTATAACATTCTAATATCAGCACCACAATAAAATTTTACGCCCCGATAATCTTATTGAACAGTTCCAGCAACACGTCTTTGACACCACTGGCATTGAATACCAATCCGACAGCGATAAGGGCTACTATTAAGAAGCCGATAAGTTTTGAAAACTCACGCTTGAACCCTAAGTAAATACCAATTACTACGATTGCCATAAGCACTAAAGATTGTGCATTGCTTAAAAACCAGTTGTACAAATTTTGTCCGAAATTCATTTAATTGTCCTCACTTTCTTCTAGTTTCTTCATTCCATAGTCAGCTTCTTTGCCGACACTCATAATACACATCAGAACTACACCAATATCCATGCCAAGTGATACCAGCAGTAAGTCCTTTATCAATTCCCACATCATAATCAATCACTCCTTTTCCTGTTCTATTAGCTCGTCTACCGAAGCCGTCTGCTGTTTAACTATCTGTTTATGCTTATCCGTCAGCTTTGCCTGCTGTTCAATGGTTTTGAGATACTCTGTCTGATTGCCTGCGTCTATCTGTTTCAGCATTTTCAACGTAGGTGCGACTTGTCTTGCTATCCAGTTGAGCGTCCTTGAAAGAGTATAAGGCTCTGGCTTTGTCGTCAGTTTCAGACTTTGCCTTTTATCTCCGATAAACCACGCCCAGCGGTCATTGAGTTTCCAGTCGCTTTTTCGTTTGTCGGGTTCTTCATCAACAAACCGCACATACTGGTTGATGATAGAAAAGGCGGTCTGCTCTGCGTCATAATACGTCAGCAAATCTCGTACTGCATAATAGGCACGTTCATTCCGTAGCCGTATCTCAAAACGGTTGATAATATCGGCTTCTTCCAGCGGTATCCCGAACTTGACGTACTGCTCATAGTCCTTTTCATAGATACAGAAATACACATCGGATTTCAGCGAACCAAGATAAAGGGTACGCCCCATATATTCTCTGTCGTCCTCTCTATGCTTGATAAGCTCGCCCGACAAGTAAAACTTGTAACTTCTGGACTTTCCGATATATTCCCGTTTCCTGCATTTTTCCGCAAGCTCTGGAATATCCAAAATGCCCATATGGTCGTTGATAGCAAGGTCGATACGCTTCATAACACCACCGTCTACGAGTACGTCCATGAGAAAGTCATACCAGCTTCTTTCCTGTGCCAGCAAGTAACTTTCAAACTGTCGGCAACCACGCCCCTTTAACTCTAAAAGGACACCTTTTTCTTCGTCAGCCGAAGTATAAATAAAGATGTCCCCTAAAGAGTAATGCTCCGTATAGCTGTAACGCCCGTAATCTTCATGGAGCATATAATTGATATTCAGTTTTAATATATCTTTGATGATGTGCTGTATATCCAATGTGGGAAAACGAATTTTCACATAATCAAACAGCATGGTAAGCGGTGCTTCTGGATTGAACTTTGCCAGTTCCTTTTGCAGAGTATTAAGAAGTTCCTTTGACGGCTTCATTTTTCCGCTTTCTATCTTGTTGAGATATTCCCTTGTGATACCAGAAGCCAACGCCAGCCTGCCTTGTGAGATACCGTAAGCAATCCGTTTCTCCCGTAATTCTTTTATCCATTGTTCTTCATTCAGAACCATACCCCCAATCTGTAAAGTGTGAAGTTTTTTAAGGCGACTTCACATCTGAATTTTGCAAGGAAACTATGCGATAAGCCTTATGTTTCCTATGTTTTTTGTCTATTGTCCATTTGCAAACGTACCCCTCTGTTAGATACCGAGGGGTTTTATCAGCGGACGGGACAAGCCCCGTCCGCCAAGAACGGAACTTGCGGTTGAGAACCGCAAAACCCGTCCTTGTCGTCCGTGTCTGTGTCCTGCTGTGAACCTTGTATGCCCTCATAGATAACCGCAAAATCTATTCTTTCATCTGAAAGTGCTTCTTTCATTTCTTCAGACAGCCCTTTAAGAAATACATTACATTGCAGACAAGCCTTATCTAAAACTCGAAATCGAAAATAGATTATCCTGCTTTCAACGCAATGTCTACTTTCCAACCTCATTCTAAACTTATGAGGAATGTTGATTTTTTCACGAATAACATCATCAATGATTTTATCTATCCTTGAATGAAATCGCAGATTTGGATTGACAGAATAATCTAAAAAACAATCTAACATATATTTCCTGCAATCCGTTGTAAAAATATCTGTATTCAAGCACAAACAGAGGTAGTTTTTCTCTGTGGGTGCGTGATAAACATTTAATGTGTCCTTATTCAATCACATCTTCCTTTCCTTGTTGTTCTGGCATGACTTGTCTTTCTTGTGCAAGCCTGCCGATTGTTTGTAAAAAATCATGTCCTTTGGGGACTAAAGGCGTGTAAAATTCGCTTATCACGCTTGTTCCCATATCACAATAGCCACGCCCCTTGATACGCTTCTGGAAAAACTGCTTTTTCACATCTGAACCGAACAGCATACCGTAACCTAATTCGCTGATACGCCCAAGTCCCACACGGAAATTGAAGTTATCTCTGATACCGTCAGAGAAATACTTTGCGTCTGGACGCTGGCAGGCAACGATAAGGAAATAACCTGCTTGTCGTCCTAACATAACGATTTTCTTTAACTGGCTAAGCAAGCCCACGCTTTCCTTTGTCCCCAGCATTTCAAAAAATGCCACATATTCATCAAAGATAAGAAAGCAGGGTGGCAGTCCCAGATAGGCGTAGTTTTCGCCCGTCTTATAGTTCGGGTGTTGCTTCATTTCCTCACTTCGCTGTACCATTCCCTCATAAAAGGCATTGACACAATCAATCATTTCTTCTTTGGTGTGATACACATTTCCCATAACTGTCCCTAAGTCTGCAAGGTCAGCGTTCTTCGGGTCTAAGATGTAAAGGACAGCGTTGGTATGCAGTAAGGCTTCAATAAGCGTCAGCAGAAAATAAGTTTTACCGCCACCCGTTCCACCAGCAATCAGAGCGTGAGGGAGTGCGTCATATTCCCAGACAAGATTTTTCATCAGTTTCAGACAGCCGTTTTCTGCCCGTACTTCATCAATGGTAATGCGGTTCGCTATCATATCATAAAGCAGAGTATATTCAATATAGCCGTCATGCAGGGTCTTGTCGGTCAGCTCACAATATAAGCCACTTTCCAATTTATCCTCTAACCGTAAAAGCTGGTCTTGATATTTTCCCAGCGTAATTTCACAGCGGATATGAAGCAGTCCCTTTTCCATTTGATAATAAATCTTTGGAAACCAGACGATTTTTTCCCTTGATCTGCTTTGCAGGTCAGTAAAAAAACCGCTGTCTTGTACGGTATCGGCTTCATACCACTTATTTTCCAGTACCATTCTTGCCAGCTTTTGACGGTGCAGGAGCTTCTTGAAACTATCGTAACAGAAGTGGTAATACAGAAAAACGACCAATGCACAAACACCAGTCGCTATCAGTATAGTTATGAAGTTGTAAGGGGAAAGCGTCAAGCCGTTCTCTAACAAGCTGAAATGTTCCCAATCAGTACGCATGAGCTGTTTGATATTCAGTAGCAGGAGAACCGCCACGAATACAAACAGAAGCGTTCCTATGGAAAAGTAGTAGACAAGGTGCTTGTCGCTGGCTCTGATACGGTGTCCTTTGTTAAAAATCTTTTGCATAAATCAATCACTCCTTTCTGGGTATGAAAAAAGCAGTCAATCCTAAGACTAACTGCTAAAATAATATAACTGTTTATTTGGGCGAAACGTATTAGAGTAAATTTTTCTCTTTTAACATTTCAAGAAATTCTTTATATCCAACACAGTCGCAAGAAACTGTACAAATTTTTTTGTTTCCTACAAATATTTTCAATCCTATTTGCTCTTTTTCTGTGCAACGGGAAATATCATTAAATGAAATTTCTCTTGTTCTTCCAACAGCAGGAGTAATACGCAAATTATTTCCGTCAATTACTACCTTATGTCTTTTTAATGCCCACGCACAAAATTCAATCAATAGAACAAAAATAGCAAAAACAACAGAGTGTCCCACCGTATTATCAAATCCCATGAACAATCCTAAAGCTATTGCAATTCCTACCATTATCAATGAACAAATATGACATACTGTTTGATAGGCGTGTGATACAAAAACAGTATTTGTGAATTTTTCTTTTTTAGTTGCTTTTTGTGTCTTATCTAATACGAGAGATATAATAGGGACAACGAATACAGCAAATATAATAGCTCTTATCATAAACAGCACTCCTTATAATTAAATTTTTCATACCCATATTATAACAGTTTTATATATCCGCTACAACGAAAATCTATTCAGCAAGCCTATTTTTTCGGCTGTCCCTGCGGTGTATGGTTCTGTGGACTGCCTACGTTTTGATTGCCTTTATTCTTCAATACAATATCCTCTGCCTTTACATACCAGTCCACATCTGCACCCGTATAGGTCTTTCTTGATACCGTATCGGCTACTGGATTGACAAGCTCCACAACTGCATTGTACGGAAATTCTCTTAACGGTACTTCTGGCGGTACAGACACGGGGATAATTCCACCATGCAAACTGCACTTCAAATCATAGATACGCTTTTTAAGCTGGGTACTCGGTGTCCCGTCCTCATTCTGTAAGAACACATCACGCACCGCTGTAAATTTTAATTCTCCAAATGTTTTCTCTTTGTCAATAACAAACCCGTTTGATAATCTCATAAATTCTTCACTCCTTTACTTTTCTTCAACTGCTACAATATCATCAGCAACTAACACATAATCGGTATGTCCCATATCCCCGATTGCATAACCTCTGCCGTATAACTTCGGATTGACAAGTTTTACTTTCTGTTCATACTTGAACTTTTTTTCGCCAGCCTGCACGGGAATTTCTACCACAACATTTTCGCCTTTCTGTACGTCAGAATAAAGGTTATAGCTTCGTCTTGCTAAGACCCTGCGGTTATTTTTATCTCTTTCAAAGACTGGCTCACTTTCGCCTGCAAATTCAAGAGTTCCAAAAGACTGTACCATATCTGGCACGACATATTTCATTTCCATATTGTTTTACCTCGTTTCTTTCTATTTTTGATAAATTGATTGTGATTTCTTATTCTGGCGGTTTGGGAAGTACCAGCAATCCCACAGATAGTAAAGGGTAAAATCAATGCTTACGCACCCTTGACTATCCGTGTTCTTGCAGGTTGTTGGCAGACAAGCCAGAATAAGCGGAAGTCTGCCGTTTGACAACTTCGGCGGAGAGCGTGATTTTTCTTTTCTCATACCGTTACCGCCTTATGATTTTTTCATTTTACGGCGTTTGTAGAAGAAGATACCTGCCAGTCCAGCACCAGAGGTCAAAAGAAGTGCAAGCAGTCCGTAAAGGTTTGTGTTATCGCCCGTTTTGGGACTGTCGCTCGGTCTGTTTGGCTTTTCTGGTGTCGGTGGTGTTTCGGGTTTCTCTGGTTCTTTTGGCTTTTCCTTAAAGGTAATCGTCTGTCCCTTATCCTCAATATCCTTATGCTCGGTAACTTTCTTCGGATCGTCTGGATTGCTTAAATCGTACAATTCTTCAAAAGTTACAAGCTGTTTGCCGTCAAGGGAAGTAGCGTCAAGGGTAAAGGCAACTTCCACTTTCATAGTTTCGCTGTCAGCAGTAAAAGTGTAATCACTTTCCACACGTTTCCCATTGATAAGAAGCTCGGCATTTTCTTTTTTCAACATCTGCCAGCCCACCAGTTTGTACTGTGTACCGACTTCTAAGCCCTCTAAGGTTACGGTATCAATGATTGTTACCTCTTTTCCAGCTTCAAGCTCTTTGTTGCCGTCCTTATCGGTAGCAGTCGTATGAATTTTGATGATACGCTCTGTGATAAGTACGGTCTGCCCGTCGTCCTCAATGTCTTTATGCTCCGCAACTTTCACGGGTTCGTCTGGATTGCTGAAATCATACAATTCTTCAAAGGTAACAAGGTTCTTGCCACCTAAAGCAGACGCATTGAATATATAGGAAATTTCCACTTTCATTTCTTCATCATCAGCGACAAAGGTATAATCGTTTTCTACACGTTTCCCGTCAATGATAAGCTCGGCGTTTTCTTCCTTTAACATCTGCCAACCTTTCAACTGATACTTTGTGCCTTTTGTAAGTCCGTTTAATTTGACAGTATCAACGATTGTTACCTCTTTTCCTGCAAGGATAGTTTTTTCGCCGTCCTTGCTGGTCGCTGTGGTATGGATAGAGATTTCTTTTTCGTATTCATCAGTCAACGTTCCTAAATCAATCACAAGGTTATTTCTTGATACCACGATTTCAAAAGGTGGGATAAGTTCAAAGCCTTTGTTACTGTCGCAACGCATTTCTTCAATGATGTAGGTATCATAAGGTAATGCACCCTTGCTGTCGTCTGGTTCAGAAGTTCCAAACCACACACCGTCCTCGCTGGTCTTGCCTGCGTTGGTATTGTGCTTATGGGAAGCCCAGTCAGCAGAAGTGGAGAATTGCCCGTTATCATCAGTTACCACAACATGACTTTCGCCCGTCGTCTTGCTTGTGATCCTAAAGGGAACATCAGCAAGACGCTTATGTGTGCCTGCACCGATTTTCACGCCCTCAATATCTCCACGCTTAATCTGATTGTAGATAGAATGGGCTTCGTCGGTTAAGTCCACGATTTTTCCATTTTCTGTGATTACAAAATCAATCGGTTTTGCACCGTCAGTTAAGTAACCGTTGGGAGCTTCACTTTCAACGATACGGAATTTTCCATAAGGCAAGAGGTCAGCAGAAGTAGAAGCGATACCCTCAATATCTGTACGAATTGTCTTTACCACTTCATTTTTCTTGTATAGCTTGCCCTCAACCAAGACAGAATTATCATTTAAGGAAATGATGTCAAAAGCAGTATCTTTCAAAGTGGCACTTCCTTGTGGCTTCGTATCGCCCGTTTCTAAATCTCGTTTCTGAATTTTCACACCGCCACGGATAACCTTGTCTGATACAGAAAACTGGTTACTTCCAGATAGTACGGCAAGGTCGCCGTCCCCGGTAATCTGTGTTACATATAAGCCCTTAATCTGTTCGGACTTATCGCCAGTCTGCATATATGCACCGTCTAACAAGTAGCCGTTTGGAGCTTTCGTTTCCTCTACGGTTAGTGTTCCTAAAGGAAGAACGGCTTTACCATCCTGCATATAGAAACTGTCGCCAGATACCTTGTATGCGTCCGCTAATTTTGTGATGTAGTGGGTTATCCCGTCGCTGTCAGTTTCAGCGATTGTCTTTGTAACCCATGTACGAGTAGCTTCGGCAGGGAGATTGTCTTTATTATAGAAGCCTGCATAATACTTCCATGTAAATTCCGCACCTGCTAGAGAAGCGTTCCCCTGCGGATTGTCTTTCTGTGTTTCCATGTCAATCTTGAAAAGCTCAATCAAAGTGTCCGTTACTTTTGGCGTATCTGATACTTTTAAGGTTGCTGTTTCGCCAGCTTTGATTGTCAATGGATAGACAGTTTTATCCACATTATATCCTGCTGGTGCGGATAATTCCTTGATATAGACTGTGCCAGCCGTTACCTCTATAACATCTGTATTTCCATTTTCATCAGTCGTAAGGGTGGCAAGCTGTTTTGTGCAGTCCTTATCAGAAAAGACACCGTATGTTGCACCAGCGATTGAGTAATTCCCGTTACCGTCTGTAATGCTGGTATTACTGGTAGCCTTTTTAAGTTTCGCATTTCCGATATTTAACTTCGCCCAGAATTGCCCCAATTCCTGCCCCTCGCCAGAGTAGATATAACCGCCACATTCATAACGTCCTTTATTTTCTTTGACAAAGGCTCTTGCACCAGAGAAAACTTCGTCCTGCGTTGCCTTTGGAATTTCATCATAAGAAGCTCTCACGTTGTCGCATTGCCAGCCAAGATGTACGCTCAATCTCTGCCAGACAACAAGCTGTCTTAAAAGGTAGGCGTGATTGTTGCTTATTCCGCTGTGGCTGTCTGTGTACTGTTTCACATATTCGATAGATAAGGCAACGTCGCTTATCTGGTCGGCACTCATACGGGTGCTTGCGTCAATTCTGGTCTTGTAGCCATTCCTAAAATCTGTGTTAATGTCGATACAGTAAGCGTCCTCGCCCTCGACGGTCAAATGTCCCTCGTTAAAAGTAGAACCAATCGAACCGTCATTCATTACTTTTTCAACGATACCGACACGCTCTTTTGACTCCGTCCAGTATTGCTTGCTTTCTGCATGAACGGGTGTCGTCGGTAAAGTAGTAACGACAGTTGCAAGAGCTAAGAAGCCAGTACACAATCGTTTTAACATCTTTTTCATAAATCTAATGCTCCTTTCATTTTGGGTAATAAAATAGCCGTCCAATAAGAACGGCTGGAAATAGAAAAGGAACGTCATGTTAGGCGTTCCATAGTCTATAAGTTATTCAATTTTTTCTTGTTTCAATACTGATGTGTTGTACCATATCTTTGCATATCTAGGAAAACTTGCGTATCAAGGCTCATTCGTTAGTAGTAAATAAGTAGTAAATTGATGTGTTTGTTTCCTTGAAAATGCTGATAGATACTGTGTTTTAGCGGATAATCAGATTTTTATTGTGTTTTTTGTTTAAAAACCGGATATACTGTCTCCTGAGCCGGAGAAGAGTTGACTATTTTGAAAATATATGCCTCATCATCTTCCACATAGTACTCAAACATGCGCTCATGATTGTTTTCTGCAACAATCTTCATCAGCTCATAGTAAGCCTCTGTTATTCTATCTGTAATTCTTCTCCCTCTTTTACGCTTATCTGCCATGCGGAAACCCCATTATCTACATATTCATAAACTTTACTTCAAATTAAATTCTCATCAGAGCTTTTCAATTTCCTCAAATACTCTGTCAACCACCTGCGGCAGCTCAGAGAATTTGCGAATAGCAGGCACATCGTCATCTATTGTGCCGAACCCGTATGCTGCATGGATGAACTTAACTCCTGCCATTTTGCTGGAATCGTAGTCTCCCTGTATGTCACCTACATACACTGCCTCATCTATATTATTGCGCTCTACAATAAGCTTTATGTTTTCTGACTTCTCAAGCTCATTGTTGCCATAGCACTCAGTATCCTTAAAATACCTGCCAAGTCCGTGGTACGCAAAAAAAGACTCTATATAACCACGCTGGCAATTGCTGACTATATAAAGGTCATAGCTTTCTGACAGCTCATCAAGTGTCTTTTCAACATCAGGATAAAGCTCTCCCCCATGAGCGGTCAGGTAATCGTTTTCTTCTCTATAGCATACATTAATTAACTCATCTCTGCAAGTACAATTAGGAAAGATAATGGATGCAAGTACATCCATTGTCTTTCCCATTACTGAATACATATCTTCTTTTGTGATAGGTGCCCTCTCATAGCCATAATCTGCTATGGCCTTATTCCATGATTTTGCCACATTCTCTGCTGAATCCCAGAGAGTGCCATCCATATCAAAAATAATACCCTTATGCTTCATCTATAGCCTTTCCGATATCATGTCTCATGTATTTATTATCAAACTGTACCCACTCTGTTGCCTCGTAAGCCTTGGCTCTGGCCTCCTTGAGTGTGGCGCCTGTTGCAGTGATACCAAGCACTCGTCCTCCGTTTGTGACGATATTGCCGTCAGCATCAAATTTGGTGCCGGCATGATAGCAGTAATAATCCTCTTTGCCGTCAAACTTCTCAAAGCCAGTTATCTTAAAGCCCTTCTCATACTTGACAGGATATCCGTCTGATGCCAGAACCACGCATACGCATGCATTGTCCTCAAACTGAAGATCTATTGTGTCAAGAGTTCCGTCTACACAGGCCTCCATTACATCAATGATATCATTCTTCATACGAGGAAGCACAACCTGTGCCTCAGGATCTCCGAATCTTGCATTGTACTCAAGCACCTTTGGTCCATCCTCTGTGAGCATGAGTCCGAAGAAGATAACTCCTGTAAAAGGTCTGCCCTCTTTAGCCATAGCATCTACAGTTGCCTGATAAATATACTTCTTGCAGAAATCATCGACCTCATCGGTATAGAACGGACTAGGTGAGAAATTACCCATGCCGCCTGTATTAAGGCCTGTATCTCCATCGCCTGCACGCTTGTGGTCCTGCGCAGATGACATAATCTTGATAGTCTTTCCGTCTACAAATGAAAGCACCGAAACCTCACGGCCTGTCATGAACTCCTCAACTACCATGGTGTTTCCGGCTGTTCCGAACTTCTTATCCTCCATGATGGTTCTGACACCCTCTTTTGCCTCCTCAAGAGTATTACAGATAAGCACACCCTTTCCAAGAGCAAGTCCGTCTGCCTTTAACACAATAGGGAACTTTGCTGTCTCTAAATATTTAAGAGCCTCCTTGGCATCAGTAAAATTCTCATATGCCGCAGTAGGGATATTATACTTTTTCATGAGGTCCTTTGAAAATGCCTTTGAGCCCTCAAGAATAGCTGCATTCTTCTTTGGTCCGAAGCACTTGAGCCCTGCCTTTTCAAACTCGTCAACGATACCTCCTACAAGTGGATCATCCATACCGATGATTGTAAAATCAATGGCATTATCCTTTGCAAATGATACGAGCTTATCAAATTCCATCGCACCTATTGGCACACACTCTGCAAGTGCTGCGATACCTGCATTGCCCGGTGCACAGTATATCTTGTCAACGCGTGGGCTCTTTGCAACAGCCCTGCATATTGCATGCTCTCTTCCGCCGCTTCCTACTACTAATACCTTCATTTTTGCCTCCTATACCTAAGCTATATATAAGCTTTTCATTGTCCGGTAATCATAATCTGTCTGTGGTTACATACTAATTACCAACAGCACTGTCATTACTTCTCGTCTATAATAACATGTCCGTCTTCTACTGACACCCTGCCATTTGCTATCAGGTCGATAGCGTGTGGCATGATTTTCCACTCTGCCTGCTCCATAACCCTGCGCTGAAGCACCTCAGGTGTGTCCCCCTGCTTTACCTCGACTGCCTTCTGTAAAATAATAGGGCCTGTGTCTGTGCCTTCATCCACAAAGTGGCAGGTGGCACCTGTCACCTTCACACCGCGTGCAAGCACTCCCTCATGCACCTTAAGACCATAGTAGCCTGTGCCGCAGAAAGATGGTATGAGCGATGGATGGATATTTATGATTCTGTTTCTGTACTGCTTTATCATCTCCGGTGGAATCACTACCAGAAAGCCTGCCAGTACGACTAAATCCACATGATATGAGTTAAGCTGCTTTAAGAAATCTTCATTGAAGGCAGCTCTGCTTTCATAGCTCTTTGGCGAGATGCATACTGCCTTTATTCCTGCTTTTTTTGCTCTCTCAAGTGCATATGCATCTGCGTTGTTGCTGATAACAACCTCTATCTGTGTGTTTGTAATTGTTCCGTTATCTATTGCATCTATGATGGCCTGAAGATTGGTGCCGCCACCCGATACACATACTGCAATTTTCATTCTTTTTCCTCGCAACGATGTCAATTGTCTGTAATTATACGAGATCTACACCCTTCTCGCCGTCAATAATCTTTCCGACTACGTATGGTGTATCTCCGGCAGACTTCATAGCCTCCATAGTCTTGTCAACGTCTGCAGGGTCAACTGCGACAATCATTCCAAGTCCCATGTTATAGGTATTGTACATCATCTGCTCCTCAACATTTCCCTCTCTAGCCATCATTTTAAAGATTGGTGGAACAGGGTAGCTGTTTTTCTCAACTACGGCACGCTTGCCATCGATGAGCATACGTGGGATATTCTCATAGAAGCCGCCGCCTGTAATATGACTGCAGGCCTTTACTGTGACTCCAGCGTCCTTTACAGCCTTAAGAGCCTTTACATAGATTCTTGTAGGGGCAAGAAGTGCCTCTCCAAGTGTAGTGCCAAGCTCCTCATGATATGTATTTAATGTCTCCTTGTCCATCTTGAAAATCTTTCTGACAAGTGAAAATCCATTTGAGTGTACGCCTGTGGATGCCATTCCGATAAGTACATCACCATCCTTTAAACTCTCGCCTGTGATGATGTCCTTTCTGTCAACCACACCAACCGCAAAGCCTGCAAGGTCATACTCATCCTCAGGCATAAGACCCGGATGCTCTGCTGTCTCACCACCAACGAGTGCACAGCCTGACTGCTTACAGCCCTCTGCCACACCGCTTACGATTGTAGCAATCTTCTCCGGATAATTCTTTCCACATGCTATATAATCAAGGAAAAATAATGGCTCACCGCCTGCACATGCCACATCATTTACGCACATGGCAACTGCATCGATTCCGATTGTATCATGCTTGTCCATGATGAAAGCAAGCTTTACCTTAGTTCCGCAGCCATCTGTTCCCGATAAAAGCACCGGATCCTCCATATCCTTGATGGAAGCAAGTGAGAACGCTCCTGAGAAGCCTCCGAGACCACCTAACACCTCCGGTCTCATAGTCTCCTTTACATGCTTTTTCATAAGCTCTACTGACTTGTAACCTGCCTCGATATCAACACCTGAATTCTTGTAATCCATTATTGTTCCTCCTAATAATCTGCAATTCGTTCAATACCTATAGTATACCTTCATAGTGCTAAATTTTCCCTGTCTCTTATACACATCTCCGAGCCCACGAGACGCTCATG
>ENA-OZSX01000194-OZSX01000194.1-human-gut-metagenome-genome-assembly--contig:-NODE-194-length-20857-cov-5.478512_pt1 | contig 20857 bp, 17 predicted proteins | sample MGYA00244131_ERZ653984 | MGnify/ENA primary metagenome ERZ653984 (study PRJEB26926, sample SAMN06164778) | human gut metagenome | biome: ENVO:00009003; feature: ENVO:2100002; material: ENVO:00002003...
CTCCGAGATGCTGAGCCAGCCGCAGATGCAGGCCATGGTGGATGCCCTGCGGGAAAAGTTCGACTTTGTCATCTTTGATGCGCCTCCGGTGTCGGTGGTCACCGATGCAGCCGTCATTGGCCGCTATGTGGATGGCGCGATCTTTGTGGTGCGCTCTGACTTTGCCCCCGCCGATGCAGTGCGCGGCGCAGTGAAAAAGCTGCAGGATGCCGGTGTTCGGGTGCTGGGCAGCGTGCTGACCCGCTACGACATGAAGAAGGCACTCAAGGGCTCCAGCTACGCATATAGTTATGCCTACAATTACAACTATGCCTACGAAAACCAGAAGGCCAACGCCGCTGAATAAGGAAGCACTGCTATGACGGATCTGCATTGTCACATTCTGCCCGGCATCGATGACGGCGCAAAGGATACAACGGTCTCGCTGGAGCTGCTGCGCAGGGAATACGAGGACGGTGTGCGGAATATCGCCTTCACCAGCCACTTCAACAGCGAGCGCACCACGGTGGAAGCCTTTACGGCAAAGCGGCAGGCTGCCTTTGAACAGCTGACCGCCGCGCTGGAGGGGCAGCCCATGCAGTTTGATTTCAAACTGGGGGCGGAGGTGTTCTTCTCGCCCGGCCTGTGCGAGCTGGATACCCGGGCACTGTGTATGGGGGACACCGCTTATCTGCTGCTGGAATTCCCCACCACCCACAAGCCGCATTTTATCCGGCAGACCCTGTACAATCTGCAGCAGCAGGGCATCGTGCCGCTGATTGCGCATATCGAGCGCTACCCCTATGTGCTGGAGGATCCCACCCTGCTGTATGACTGGGTAGCCGCCGGTGCCTATGCGCAGATCAACGCAGGAGCACTGCTGGAGCCTAAGCTCTGCAAAAAGTTGTGTAAGTTCATCCAGTGGGGATTGGTTCATGTCATCTCCACCGACACCCATTCCCCGGACAAGCGCCCGCCCCGCATGGCGCAGGGTGTGCAGCAGCTGGAAAAGCTGCTGGGCAGGGAAGCTGCTGCCCGCATCGTGCGCAACGGCGATGAACTGTTCCATGATCAGGAACTGGACGCGGCGACCCTGCATCAGCCCAAAAAGTTTTTGGGCATGTGGGTCTGATCCTAAAGTAAGGAGAAAACTGCCCGGGCAGAGAATTACTCTGCCCGGGCAGCGGATTTTGGTATGAAGAAAAATAAGGTCCTGAAAATCGTGTTGATCGTGCTGGGCGCGCTGGTGGCTCTGCTGGCAGCAGCTGTTCTTGGCGTGCTGTTCTACCTCCACAGTATGGCAGCCGGTATTCCTGAAACCCTGCCGGATGCCCCGGCGGACAGCACACAGGTCACCCTGACGGATGATGAAATCGATAAGCTGCTCAGCGGTGAGATCACGCTGGAGGAACTGGCAGATGAAGCCGCCGCGTCCGGCAACGGGGAACAGGAGGCATCCGCCAGCGCTCCGCAGCAGGAGACAGGTGCGGCTTCCTCCCCGGCAGGTTCTTCTGCTTCTTCGGGGAGCGCTGCCTCCCGGACGGAGAGCAGCAGTACAGCGTCCTCCAGCAAGCAGGAGACTGCCGGTACAGCCAATTCCGGTACAGAAAAACCGGCGTCCTCCTCCGGCAAACAGGAGGCCGGCTACGAGGCCGAGGTCAAGGCACTGCTGCGGCAGCTGTACAGCGTCAAGGCACGCGCCGAGGCAGAGCTGAACAGCTGCATTGCCGGAGCAAAGGCAGAGTTCAAATCGCTGCCGGAGTCTCAGCAGACACAGGCGCGCAAGATATCCATCGTGCTGGCCAGAAGTGGCAGACTGTATGCGATGCAGGCCTCCTACGACAGGGAAGTGGAGAGCATCGTCAGCCAGATGCGCGCCATTTTGACCGCCAACGGCCAGAGCACCGCACTGGCGGATCAGGCCATGGCCTCCTATAAGGCACAGAAGAGCGCCATGTACTCCCGGCTGACCGCAAAACTGTACTCCTGACCCGCAAAACGACCCATGACCACCCGCAGCACATCTCCCGGGCACTGACTGTGCCGGAAAGGGGCTGCGGATGGTTTTGTTTTGCCTTTTTGCTGTAATATGGAGAAAAATGCCAAGGACATGGAGGGATGACTCTGCGGCAGAGACGCTGCCTTTTACGCCGACAGGGGAGGGCGGATTGTACGCGCCAACGAAACAATCCCCCAAAAGGCCGGAAAAGTAGCACTTTTACCTACGAATATACAGGAAATTTGTATAAAGTATAAGATTTCACTCATGCTTTGCTATAATGAAGTGAATTATTTTCATGTAAATTGACAAAAATCGTGGTTATCCTTATAATAAATAGAGTGTTTCTCGGGTATGGACGATGGTGTTTGTGCAACCGCAAGATGCCATCGTTTTATTATTCGCTTTTCTGTCCGCGTGCCAAGGACAGACGTCTGCTATGTGTGAGGCTGGCGGACTGCGGGAAAGTATGGCTCGGCCTGAGAGCAAAAATAGTAATTCATTGATAGGATTGGAGTGGCATCAAACGATGGCAAAGTACATCATCAAGCGTGTCGCAATGGGTATCTTCAGTATCTTCATTGTGGCTACGGTTACCTTTTTTGTCATGAACCTGGTCCCCGGTGGCCCGTTCGTGGCAGAAAAGTCCATCAGTGCCGCTGCTCAGCAGGCTCTGGCCGAAAAGTATGGCCTGGATAAGCCGCTGGGTGTGCAGTACGTCAACTATATGAAGGGCCTTCTGCACGGCGATCTGGGCCTGAGCCTGCGTCAGCGCGGCCGTACCGTCAACCAGATCATTGCCAGCAAGCTGCCGGTGTCCTGCCGCCTGGCAGGCATTGCAGTGGTTGTGGCTCTGTGCGTGGGCATCCCGCTGGGCTGCATTTCCGCTTACAACCGCGGTAAGTGGCTGGATAACGTTATTATCGTGTTTGCAACCTGTGGCATCGCGATCCCCAGCTTTATTTCCAGCGTGCTGCTTTTGTACCAGTTTGGTATGAACATGAAGGTGCTGCCCACCGTTGGTCTGAACAGCGCAGCCGCCTATATCATGCCGGTCACCGCACTGGCCATCTATCCCTCGGCTTATATCACCCGTCTGATGCGCTCCAGCCTGCTGGACGTTATGGGTCAGGACTATATGCGCACCGCACGCGCAAAGGGCGTTTCCCAGTTCATGATCCTGTTCAAGCACGCACTGCGCAACGCCATTCTGCCTGTCATCACCTACGTTGGCCCCATGCTGGCCGGCCTGATGACCGGTTCCTTCGTGGTGGAAAAGATCTTCTCCGTGCCCGGTCTGGGCCGCGACTTCGTGTCTGCCATCACCAACCGTGACTACACCATGATCATGGGCACCACCATTCTGCTGTCCAGCATGGTCATTATTGCAAACGTGATCGTGGATATCCTGTACAAGATCATCGACCCGCGTATCAAGCTGAAGTAAGAGAGGAGCGATTTTCATGGAAAACATTAAAAAGAATCCGCTCAGCCTGCAGCTCAATGCGGAGGATTTTCTGCCCGCCAGCAATGAGGAAAAGCAGAGTCTGGTGGTCATGCGCGAGAGCGTCAACTTCTGGAAGGACGGTATCCGCCGCCTGAAGAAAAACAAGATCGCCATGGTCAGCTTTGTGTTCATCATTGCCATTGCTATCTTTGCCTACATTCTGCCCGCCGTGTGGCCCTACAGCTACTCCGAGCAGGTGAAGGGCAGCAACAATCTGGCACCGTTCGAGTACTCTGCCGCTGAGCAGGCCCGCATCGATGCCGGCGAAAAGGTGTTCCCGCACATTCTGGGCACCGACCGTATGGGCCGTGACTTTGCGGTGCGTATCATGATGGGCACCCGCGTCAGCCTGTCTGTCGGTCTGATCGCCTCTGTGCTGGTGCTGATCATCGGCGCTACCTACGGCGCAGTTTCCGCCTTTGCCGGCGGCTGGGTGGATAATATCATGATGCGTATTACAGATATTCTGTACACCATCCCCGATATTCTGCTGATCATCCTGCTGGGCATGGCCCTGAAGGACCCGCTGGACAAGCTGTCCACACAGCCTGGCTTTAAGTGGATGCAGACGCTGGGCCCCAACATGATCTCCATCTTCATCATCTTTGCTCTGCTGTACTGGGTCGGCATGGCGCGTATCGTCCGCAGCCAGATCCTGATCCTGAAGGAGAGCGAGTATGTTACCGCTGCCCGCGCACTGGGCGCATCCAGCGGCCGTATCATCAAAAAGCATCTGCTTACCAACTGCATTGGTACTCTGATCGTTACCACTACCCTGCAGATCCCGGCCTCCATCTTCACCGAGAGCTACCTGAGCTTCATCGGTCTGGGTGTTGCAGCTCCGCTGCCCTCTCTGGGTTCTCTGGCTACCGATGCTGTTAAGGGCATGAACACCTATCCCCATCTGCTGATCGCCCCCGCACTGATGATCAGCGTGATGATCCTTGTGTTCAACCTGTTCGGCGATGGCCTGCGCGATGCCTTTGACCCGAAGCTGAAGAATTGATGAGGTGAACAGAAATGAGCGAGAAAATTCTTGATATCAAAGATGAGCGCCTTTCTTTCTTCACCCCCGCGGGCGAAGTAAAGGCACTGAACGGCGTTTCCTTTACCATGAATCAGGGCGATGTTCTGGGCGTTGTAGGTGAGTCCGGCTCCGGTAAGTCGGTCACCGCCTACTCCGTTATGGGCCTGACCGCTTACCCCGGTAAGCTGGTGGGCGGTAAGGTGTGGTTCAACGGCCACGAGATCGAGAACATGAAGGAGAAGGACTTCCGCAAGATCCGCGGCAACGAGGTCTCCATCATCTTCCAGGACCCCATGACCAGCCTGAACCCGGTGTACACCATCGGCAACCAGATCGTGGAGGTCATCCGCCTGCACACCGATAAGAATAAGGCCGATGCATGGGCACGCGCCAAGGAACTGCTGGAGCTGGTCGGCATCAATGAGCCTGAAAAGCGCCTGAAGCAGTACCCCCACGAGCTGTCCGGCGGTATGCGCCAGCGCGTGATGATCGCCATTGCACTGGCCTGTGAGCCTAAGCTGCTGATCGCCGACGAGCCCACCACTGCACTGGACGTGACCATTCAGGCACAGATCCTTGAGCTGATGCAGGATCTGCGCAAGAAGCTGGGCATGAGCATCATCATGATCACCCACGATCTGGGCGTTGTGGCTTCCATGTGCGAGAAGATCGCCGTCATGTATGCCGGCCACATCGTGGAGTACGGCACCACCGACGAGATCTTCTATCAGCCGGGTCACGAGTACACCAAGGGCCTGATCAACTCCATCCCCAAGCTGAACACCGCAGAGCACGAGCGCCTTGTGCCTATCGAGGGTACCCCTGTGGACCTGCTGAATCCGCCGGCAGGCTGCCCCTTTGCGCCCCGCTGCAAGAACTGCATGAAGATCTGTCTGAGCAAGATGCCCCCGCGCACCGAGCTCAGCGATACCCACTATACCTACTGCTGGCTGCAGCAGAAGGCTGCATTTGAGAAAGGGGAAAAGGCAGAATGAGTGAACACAAGACGCTGGTTGAAGTCCAGCACCTGCAGCAGTATTTCCCCGCCGGCGGTGTGGGCAAGAACCGCAAGTATGTTCAGGCTGTGGATGACGTAAGCTTTGCCATCCGCAAGGGCGAGACCCTTGGTCTGGTAGGCGAGTCCGGTTGTGGCAAGACCACTACTGGCCGCACCCTGCTGCGCCTGTACGAGCCCACCGGCGGTAAGATCTACTATGACGGCAACCTGCTGTTCGATAAGGACAACAAGATCGCAGTGGATATGCTGCCCTATCGCCGCCGGATGCAGATCGTTTTTCAGGATCCCTACGCAAGTCTGGACCCCCGCATGACCATTGGCGACATCGTGGGTGAGGGCATTGATATCCATCATCTGGCCGAGAACGAAAAGGACCGCCACGATAAGATCATCGCCCTGCTGGAGCGCGTTGGTCTGAACAGCGAGCACGCAAACCGCTACTGCCACGAGTTCTCCGGCGGTCAGCGTCAGCGCGTGGGCATTGCCCGTGCACTGGCTGTGAACCCCGAGTTCATCGTTTGTGACGAGCCTGTTTCCGCACTGGACGTTTCCATTCAGGCACAGGTCGTCAATATGTTCGAGGATCTGCAGCAGGAGATGGGTCTGACCTACCTGTTCATCGCCCATGACCTGAGCGTTGTGAAGCACATCTCCAACCGCATCGGCGTGATGTATCTGGGCAAGATGGTGGAGCTGGCCGACAGCTACGAGCTGATCACCCATAGCATCCACCCCTACACCCGCAGCCTGATCTCCGCAATTCCGGTGGCAGACCCCATTACGGCCCGCCAGTCCAAGCGTATCGTGCTGCAGGGCGATGTGCCCAGCCCCCTGAACCCGCCGTCCGGCTGCCGTTTCCGCACCCGCTGCCCCTATGCAGACGAGCAGTGCGCCAACGAGGTGCCCGAGTTCAAGGAGGTCTCCACCGGCCACTGGGCAGCCTGCCATCACCTTGACCGCGTGAAGTGAGAACACTTCACACTAGTAAAAGGTGAAAGCAATTCAACTTAGCGCTGAAATGTTGTCACAAAATGGTTACAGTCCAGGTTTTGGACTTGTAACCGGCATGAGAACGCATTATAATCATTCGTGTTCCTCCGGTGTACATTTGCACCGGATCGAATATAGAGGCGGCTGGGGGAACCTGGCACACTCAAAATTTGATACAAGGGAAGGATATTATTATGAAACGCATTTCTCGTCGTAATTTCCTCAAGGTTGCAGGCGTGGGTGCCGCTGCTCTGGGTCTGGCAGCCTGTGGCGGCAGCAAGTCCGGTTCTACCGCAACCTCCGGCACTGCTTCTTCTGCTGGTTCTTCTACCGGCAGTGTCTCTACCGCTGGTTTTACCGTCCAGTACGGTTCTAACCCCGAGACTCTGGACCCCGCTCTGAACAGCGCTGTGGATGGCGGCAACACCATCATCACCGTCTTCGAGACCCTGCTGATCATCAACGAGAACAACGAGGCTGTCCCTGGTCAGGCTGAGAGCTGGACCACCAGCGAGGACGGCCTGACCTGGACCTTCACCATGCGTGACGGCCTGAAGTGGAGCGATGGCACCGACCTGAACGCTAAGGACTTCGAGTACAGCTTCAAGCGTATGGCTGATCCTGATACCGCTGCTCCCTACGCAGAGACCTGCCTGAGCATGATCGACGGCTTTGAAGAAGCTGCCGGTTTCCCCGATGCAGACGGCAACCCCACCGTGGAGCCCAACCTCGATGCTCTGAACGTGAAGGCAAGCGATGACGGCAAGACCCTGACCATCGTTCTGGCTTACCCCTGCTCTTACTTTGATAAGATCGTTGCCTTTGCTGCTATGAGCCCTGTGCAGAAGGCTACCGTTGAGGCCAACGGCGATGCATGGTGCACCTCTCCCGATACCTATGTGTGCAACGGTCCCTTTATGATCACCGAGTGGACTCCCTCCGAGCGTATCGTTCTGACCAAGAACCCCAACTATGTTGGCGGCTGGGATAGCTCCAAGATCGTTTCCGAGAGCATCACCCTGCTGCTGCTGGAGGACTCCTCTGCTTCCTTCGCTGCTTATAACAGCGGCGAGGCTCAGCTGATCAAGGATGTGCCCACCGACGAGATCCCCAGCCTGACCAAGGCAGAGGATGGCGGCGACTTCTACGTTGACACCATTCTGGGCACCTACTATGTCAGCCTGAACCTGAAGCGCGATGCCTTCAAGGATGCCAAGGTCCGTAGAGCTCTGAGCCTGGCTATCGACCGTGACTACGTTGCCAACACCATCATGCAGGGTACCTACTCCACTGCTGACAGCATCGTTGGCCCTGGCATCGTGGACGAGAACGGTTACTTCCACGACAATGGCAATGCTCCCTACATCTCTGCTGACTACGAGGCTAATCTGGCCGAGGCTAAGAAGCTGCTGGCTGATGCTGGCTACCCCAATGGTGAGGGCTACCCCACTCTGGAGTACAGCACCAACGATGCCGGCTACCATGTGCCTCTGGCAGAGTACCTGCAGCAGGCTTGGAGCGATCTGGGCATCACCCTGACCATCAGCAAGATGGAGTGGTCCTCCTTCACCGCCGCTCGTCGTGCAGGCGAGTACGATGTTGCCCGTAACGGCTGGGTCATGGACTACAACGATCCCTCCAACATGCTGGATCTGTTCTGCTCCGGTAACGGCAACAACGATGGCAAGTACTCCAACCCCGAGTTCGATGCTGCTATCGAGGCTTCCCGCGTTGCTGATGTCTCCGAGCACTTTGCACAGCTGCACAAGGCTGAGGACATCCTCATGGAGGATACCGGCTGCCTGCCCATCGCTTACTACAACGACTACTGGCTGCAGAGCCCCGCTCTGAAGGGCACTTGGCACAGCCCCTACGGCTACTGGTACCTGCAGTACGGCTACATCGAGGAGTGATCTCTCCTGTGGGCTGCGTAGCGTAAGCTGAACCGTAACTTTTAAGCACTGAGCACCCCGCTGACCGGAAACGGCTGGCGGGGTGCTTTTTTGCTATTACCCTGCAAAAAAGACGAGTGCTCGGTTTTGTCGAGCACTCGTCTTTTATATGTAAACCAGATTGAAAAGGTACCAGCTTACACCGCAGCCATGGCGGCCAGAACGCTTTGCCAGCTCTTGCTGCGTGCGGCAGGCACCGGGGCGGGGCGGGTGCGCTGTGCAGCCGGGACACTGTGACCGGCTGCGGGGGATACGGTCAAGGCAGGGGAGGGGCAGAAGAACACAGCCGTGTCCTTTGCCAGCCACTGCGCAGCCAGTGCGGCGGCCTGCGGGTCAGACTGCAACGCACGGCGCTCGTTCCCGGCCAGAAAATCTGCCAGCCAGTACAGAATTGCAGCCAGCGGCAGGCAGGGGGAAGCGTCCTGATTCCAGTAACTCCAACGTGCACCGCGGCCAAGGTGGCTTTCGACTGTGATCTGTGCGCCGGTGCGGGCATTCTGCGGGATGACACCAACATAGTTCGTGCCGGCGCGCTGCCCCAGTTCCTCCACAAGGCGCTGGGTGCGGGCGGCATCCAGCCGATCCTCCCGGCAGTAGGCGCGGAAGTCGGTCTGGCTGAGCAGGCTGTCGGCACTGGACGGAAAACGTCCGGTCAGCTGCCCATCGGCATTGTGGCACAGCTGCCAGCCCTTGCGGAACAGCTGAAAATTCAGGCAGCGCCGCCCCATGGTGGAGTAGCACACAAGGGCGCTCTGCTCCCCGGGCAGCTGTTTTACTTCAAGATAGGCATCGTTGCCGCAGGTGTCCTGCAAACGGATGGTGAGCAGCAGCTGTGCACCGGCGTGCAGGGTGGACATGGCGTTGTGCATGGCGTCAAAATAACGGGAAGCGTCCATGATTGATCTCCTTCCTAAAAAGCAAACAGCGAAACGTTGTAAAAGTGCCAGCCGGGTGATCGGGCCGACAGGCTGTATAAAACTTCTCTGAACGTAGTATAGCATACTTTTGAGGAAAAAACAACTGCAAGTTTCTTCTAAACGACAAAATTTTGCAAAAGCTTATGGCGTGGAGCAAACAGAAGTTCAAAGCATGGTTGTGCTTTATGATAAGCGGTTGTGAAAAATGACCCCTGCGGGAGATGCCGGCTAAGGCAGGAGTTGCTCCCACAGGGGTCATTTTATATTTCTTCAATCGCCAAGCTCCCGGATCTCGTTCTGGATCAGCCGTCCGGCTGCGCGGGCAAGCTGATCCATGCCGCGGATGCGCGCCATATTTTTGCCGTAGATCTGCGTGGCGGCACCGGCGCTGCTGTCCTCGCCCATAAAAACGGCAGACACCCGCACACCCTGCCGCTGCAAGGTGCGCACCTGCGCGGCGGTATCGGTAACACCGGCGGCGTCCTCGTAGGCGCAGCCCAGCGGGTTCTCTGCTGTGGGCGGGATGCGGCGGCTGTCGTTGGGGCTGGCATCGGTCAGCAGGATCATCAGGTGGCGCGGGGCGGGGCCGGGGGCGTACTGAATCAGATCGCCCGCAGCCCGCAGCGCCAGACCGTCCCGGTTCCAGCCTGAGGCAAAGTACCGGAAGATGTTCTGCCGGTTCTTGTCCGCAAAGCCTTTCAGCACCCGTAGTACCGTGTAGCCCCGCAGGCTGCTAAAGGCGCTTACTCGCACCGGAATACCGCAGTTGGCCAAGCTTTCGGCCAGAATGACACCCTGCGCCGCAATCACCTCCTGACAGTGCAGGCGGGAGGCGGAGGCGTCCAGCAGCAGATCCACCGTAAAGGCGGGGCAGTTTTCCTCCTCCGGGCACAAAAACACCCGGTTATCGTTCAGGTAAGGGGCGCGCCACACCCGCCCGGCGCACAGGTTACCGCTGCGCGCCACCCGCTGGTCGGGCTGCTGATGCACCAGAATGCAGTTGCGGATCTGTTCGGTAAGGCGCAGCACCACGCTGCGGTGCAGCTCCTGATTTTTTGCATAGTAGGCGCGGTTGCGTTCGGCCTGCAATTCGGCCTGCTGTGCCAGCTGCCGCGCTTCCGGGGTGGGTGCCTGCGCCGGGCTGGGTACACCGGCGCTGAACCACAAATGACAGCCCAGATGCACCCCAGTGCACAACTCCTGCTCAGTCTTGCGCAGCTGCTCTGGCGGGTAGAAGCAGCGCCCGAAGCAGCTTTCAATGTAGGCGCGGTCTTGCGCGGTGCGCTGCTTCAGGGTGATGTTTGCCCGGCGCTTGTCCACCGCCAGCCCGCTGCCTGTGGCATCCACCGCACCGGAATGCTCCACCGTCACCCGGTCGGTCTTGATCATCTGGGTGGGCATGGTTATGGTGGCAAGCTTTGCCCAAAAGCCTTGCAGCCGCAGGTGCAGCGCGGGCTTCTGACGTACCTCGCCGTCAAACAGGGCAAATTTTGCAAACAGTGCCAGCAGGTCGTTTTTGAGCTGTGCTGGTTCCGGTACGGCCTCCGGCTCCAGCGCAGCGGCAAGGCTGCTCTCGTAAGGGGTCATGACCGGGGCGGTGTGTCCCAGCACCTTGCGCCAGCGCGCAGCCTGCATGGTGTACACCAGCTGGTTTTTCGCCATCCACTCCTGCCGCGAAAGCTTGTACTGGATGGCAAAAAAGTAGTCCGCGTGGGCAAACCGCAGCGCCTCCAGCACCGGGCGGCGGGGCAGCTCCAGCCGGTAGGCCGCGTTTTCTAAGTACAGCCACGCCATATCGTCCAGCATGGGCTGGCGTGTGTCGCCCTCCCAAGCGGAAAAAATGTCCCGGATCAGCGCATCACCGTAGTATTTGTGCACCAGCCCTACGATGCAGTTCATGTAAAAATCAATGGTGCCGTCCGTGTTGCGGGCCAGAAACAGCGGCTCGAAGCCGTAAGCTCCGGCAGCGGCCCAGACCTGATTGGCCGCACGCCGCTCCTGTGCGGTGTAGCTTTGGGCATCCATCAGGCAAACAGCTTTCCGGCATCCAGCTTGGCCGGGATGCGCGCGGCGATCACGTCCCGGATCAGCCCCTGCTCGTAGGAGTCAAAGGCCTTGTTGGTGATGCCCATATCCAGCGCCGCCCCGGCCGGGATGCCCCTGCGGATCAGCCGCAGCGCGTCCAGCATACCGCGCAGATCCAGCGCTTTGGTGGAAATCTCGGCACTGTCGCATTTTTTCTGCAGGTCCAGAAACAGCAGTGCAAACTGGTGCACATATTTTGCGGTAAGATCCGGGAACTGCGCCCGCAGCAGCTTTTCCAGATTATCCTGCGTGATGGTAGGCATCTGCACCACTGCAAAGCGGGAGGTAAGCGCCTCGTTCAGCTCCCGGGTGCCCGCGTAGCCGTAGTTCATGGTGGCGATAAAGCGGGTCTCCTCGGCCAGCGGGATGCGGTCGTAACCGGGTACGTCAATGGCGCGGCGGAAGTCCAGCACCGCGTGCAGCACCGCCAGCGCCTCGTTTTTGGCCATGTTGATCTCGTCCAGCACGCCAAAGCCGCCGCACTGTGCGCAGCGGTACACCGGCCCGGGACGGAACACCACCTGCCCGCCCGCAAAGGTATCCATGCCGATGAGGGAGGCGGCATCCATGTTTACATGAAAAGAGATGTCCCATGCGGGGCGGCCAAAGGCGGCGGCAAGGTTTTCTGCCAGCACGTTTTTGCCGGTGGCTTTGCCGCCGGCCAGCAGCAGGTTTTCGCCGCAGAGGATGGCCGCCAGTGCCTGCTCCCACACCTCCTTGCCGTAGTAGGTAAAGGCAGGGGCGGGGATGCGCGGGCGCAGTGCCTCGCTGAGCGGATGGGCGGCGCGGTATTCCTGCACCGCCGTAAGCAGGGCGGGGTCCACCCCTTCCTGCCGTAAGGTATCCAGAATATCCGACATTTGTACAAACACCTCGATCTCTGACCGGGTGGGATGAACTGCCCGGTTTTCAGCTTTATCATAGCACAATCGCGGCCATTTGTGTAGGGGGCGTGCGGGGCAAAAAACGCAAAGGGGGGCAGCCCCAAATGGGACCGCCCCTCTTCACATGAAAAAGAAGAAAAGAAGAAACGCTTAGAGGATGCCGGAGAACTGCGCTTTATCAGGCGTTCTCCAAGCCTGCCATCTGCTTGATTGCCTTCATGGCGTAGGTCAGGGTGCGACCCATCGCCACACCGGCCATCAGGCAGGGGTAGTTGTTGGCAAAGAAGCTGCCGGACATATCGCCGGTGACGTACAGACCCTCCATGGGCTGGTTGTTGGTATCCAGAGCCTGACCCTTGTCGTTGATGGCAATGCCCTGCTCGGTGGTCAGCAGAGAGGCACCCAGCCAGCAGCCGTAGAAGGGAGCGGTGCGGATGGCGCTCAGGCGGTAAGCAGGCTTGCCGAAGTCCTCGTCGTTCTGCTTGTCGTACAGCTCGTTGTAGCGCTCCACAGTAGCAAGGAAGGTGTCCTTGGCAGCGCCGGTAAAGCCCATCTTGTCTGCCAGCTCCTCGAGGGTATCAGCCTTGAAGAAGCAGCCCTCCTTCTCACAGTTCTCGACCTGCTGGGCAAAGAAGTCCTCGCCGAGGTTGCGGGTCATGGCAGAGCAGCCGATGGTGTGGAAACGCTTTGCATCCTCGATAAAGTTTGCATCGCTGATCTGTGCGTACACACGACCCGGCTGGTGGGCAGCGGCGTAGACGATATCGTTGTAGGGGCTGCTCTCGTTGGCAAAGCGCTCGCCGTTGCGGTTCACCTTCAGGAAGGGCTGGGTGCCAGGGTTGAACTGGCGGATCTTGCCGGGGAATGCCTTGCCGCCAAAGGCGCTCTCGCTGTCCACATAACCGGCATCCACACCGGGGGCAACGATGCCGCGGTCAAACAGCATGGGAGCGGCTTCCTTGTCCAGATTAGCGCCTGCCCACACTGCTGCACGGATGCCGTAGCCCTTGTCGGCGGGGGAGTAGGAGCAGGCGGTGGTCACGCTGGTGCCCAGCGGGTCCAGCTGCTCCATCATGTAAGGGTTGCCGGGGAAGCCGCCGCAGGCCAGCAGCACGCCCTGATTGGCGTTGTAGCGGATGAAGTGGTCATCCTCGGTGCTCTGGGCGATGATGCCGGTAATGCGGCCATCGCTGTTCTTTTCCAGCTTGGCCAGACTGGTCTTGAAGTCTACATCGTAGCCCAGCTCCTGAATGTACTGCAGCAGCAGCTCGTTGCGGGGCAGGCCGGAGGCACTTTCGCTGGCCATATAGTTATGCTCCTGCACAGGGAAGAGATAGTCGGTGTTGTGCTCGGCATTCTCTGCGGGCCATGCAGCCTCGCTGCCGGAGGTGAAATCGCACACCCAGCCGTACTTATCCTCCAGAATGCTGCGCATAAAGTCGTGCATGGCAGCAGATTCGTTGATCCAGGTTTTGACAACGCGCTGGTCGCACTTGCCGGAGGCATAGCGGGAGATCTCGCTCAGCAGCTTTGCCTTATCGGTGGCGGGTTCGCCAGCCTCCTTAGCGGCAGCAGAATCAACAGCGCCGTACCAGTGACGGGTGTCCTGCACGTTGGCGTTCTGCTCGATAACACGGAAGTTCAGGCCGTTGGCAGCAGCATAGGCGGCGGCGAACATACCGCCGTTGCCTGCACCCACGATCAGGATGTCGGTGTCCACGGTCTCGGTGATGGCGGTCTCGTCGATGTCGGGCTCTTTGCCCAGCCAGTCGTTTGCATCGCCGGTGGGCAGCTGCACGCTGGAGACCACGGCCTCGCCCTTGGCCTGTGCGTAGCAACTCTTGGCGGCCTTCATCACGGCATCGGAGGTGATGGTGGAGCCGGAAACGCCGTCGATCTCGGCAGAACCGGTAGCCATCAGCTGCTCGCGCAGCTCGTCGGCAGCGGCAGCGCCGAAGGAAGCGGTCTCGCCGGAGGTGTCCACCACCACATCGGTGACAGCGCTGTCGGAGAAGGTCATGGTGACCTTGACGGTGGAGGAGATACCCTCGGCAGTGCCCTCATAGGTGCCGGGGATGTACTGACCGGCAGCACCGGAAGTGGAAGCGGAAGCAGAGCCGGAGGCGGCATTGCAGGCAGCCAGAGCACCGGCGGTCACACCGCTCATGGCGGCGGCAGCGGCAATCTTGATAAAGCCCTTACGGGAGATCTTATTCATAGGTACGCTCTCTTTCTTTTTATTCTTCTTTGTGTTCCTTCTTATCGTGCAGCAAAGCAAAAGGCACTTTACCGAATCCTTAACAATTGTAGCGTAGATGGGTGCGGTTTACAATTCATATTTTTTATATTATAATTTAGGCTAACCTAATGTATTGCGGGAGGGAGAAACGCATGAACGAGAGCGCACTGGAAGGCTTTGTAAAGATCGTGGAAATGAACAGCTTTTCTGCGGCGGCAGAGGCGCTGTATCTTTCCCAGTCGGCACTTTCGCAGCAGATCCGCACGCTGGAAGGGCAATTGCAGTTCAAGCTGTTCCAGCATGTGCCCCGCCGGGTGGTGCTGACCCCGGCAGGGCGGGATTTTTACCCCAAGGCAAAGCAGCTGGTAGCCCTGTATCAGCAGGCGGTGCGCCATGCCCGCGCGGTGCAGCAGCAGGAAAACCCGCCGGAAAGACATCTGATCATCGCAGGGTGTCATGAGGCAATGCGGATGTTCGCATACGACCTGTTTTCCCTGACGAGTGACTTGTGCCTGCGGTATACCCCCATTCTGGGGTGGTGTGCCAACCGCAGCGAGGTTTGGCGCAGCCTGAAAAAAGGGGAGATGGATCTTTCCTTCCAGCTGGAAAGCGCAGAATTTTACGCACAGGGGCTTACCTTTGTGCCGCTGCTTTATGTGCCGGAGCTTTGCATCCCCATCCACCCGCCCGCCGATATGCCAGTGGGCAGGCTGACTTTAGAGCAGGCATTGCAGTACCGCTGGCTGCTTATCAAGGAGATGTACCAGACCGTTTACGAGACAAGTCTGGTGCAGGAGGGGCTGGAACGCGGGGTGAGCTTTACGCCGGTGGGCGGCATCCGCAGTGCAGCCTACGGAGACCCGGCGCTCAAGATGGTCCCGGCGGTCTATTACCGCAGACCCGACCTTAGCTTTGTACGGGTACTGGACTGGGGTAGTGGACACCGGTTTGGCATCGTGCTGGGGCAAAAGCGCGAGGACCCGGTGGTAATGGCTTATGTCCGCGCGTTGCAGCAACAGCTGCCGTCCCTCTCGGAAAAGCTGTTCGGCTTGAAGCTGGAACCGGTGGAGGAATCATAAAGAAAAGACGGAAACCCTCTCAGGCGCATTCGCGCCAGCTCTCCCGAAGGGAGAGCTCTATTGCAGCTGAGTTGAAAAGCTCCCCCTCTCGGGGGAGCTGGCATCGCGCAGCGATGACTGAGAGGGTAAAACAAAATAGCACCTGCTGCCTTAAAAAGGCGACAGGTGCTTTTTTGCGGTTATATTGCGATAACAGGTGCTTTAATCCACAACATCCTCGAACTGGCTGTTGTACAGATCGGCGTAGAAGCCGCCGGCTTCAATCAGCTGGTCGTGGGTGCCCTGCTCCACAATGTCGCCGTCCCGCATCACAAGAATGAGGTCGGCGTCCCGGATGGTGGAAAGGCGGTGGGCAATCACAAAGCTGGTGCGGCCCTCCATCAGACGATCCATAGCGGTCTGGATACGCTGTTCGGTGCGGGTATCCACGCTGCTGGTAGCCTCGTCCAAAATCAGGATGCGGTTATCTGCCAGAATGGTGCGGGCGATGGTAAGCAGCTGTTTCTGTCCCTGACTGACGTTGGAGGCGTCCTCGTTCAGTTCCATCTGGTAGCCGCCGGGCAGGGTGCGGATAAAGTGGTCGGCGTTGGCTGCCTTTGCGGCGGCGATCACCTCTTCATCGGTGGCGTCCAGCCGACCGTAACGGATGTTCTCCATGATGGTGCCCTTGAACAGCCATGTGTCCTGCAGTACCATGCCAAAGCCCTCGCGCAGAGCGCTGCGGTCAAAGTCCCGCACATCGTGGCCGTTCAGGGTGATGGAACCGGAATCCACATCGTAAAAGCGCATCAGCAGCTTGACCATAGTGGTCTTGCCCGCGCCGGTGGGGCCTACGATGGCTACCTTCTGGCCGGGCTGCACCGTGCAGCTGAAATCGTGGATAACAGTCTTGTCCGGGGTGTAGCCGAAACGCACATGGTCAAAGGTGACCTGTCCGTCAATATCGGCGGGGTCGGCGCGGTGGGCGGGGTCTGCCAGCTGCTCTTCCTCCGGCTCGTTCAAAAACTCGAACACCCGCTCGGCAGCAGCGGCCATGCTTTGCAGCATATTGGACACCTGCGAAAGCTGCTGGATGGGCTGGGTGAAGTTTTTGACGTACTGGATAAAGGCCTGAATATCACCGATGGTGATAACGCCGTTTGCGGCAAAAATGCTGCCCACGATAGCCACTGCCACATAGCCCAGGTTGCCCACAAAGTTCATGATGGGCATCATCAGGCCGGAGAGGAACTGGCTCTTCCATGCGGATTCGTACAGCTTATCGTTGGCGGCGTTGAAGTCTGCCAGCACCACGGCCTCCCGGTTGAAGGCCTTGACTACGTTGTGACCGGCGTAAATCTCCTCGACCTGACCGTTGACCACGCCCAGCGTGGCCTGCTGCGCTTTGAAGTACTTCTGGCTGAACTTGACCACCACCAGCACCAGCGCCAGCGACACCGGCAGGATCAGCAGGGCGATCAGGGTCATGCGGGGGCTGATGGAGAGCATCATCACCAGCACACCGATCATGGTGGTCACGCTGGTGATCAGCTGGGTGATGCTCTGGTTCAGGCTCTGTCCCAGCGTGTCCACATCGTTGGTGATGCGGGAGAGCACCTCGCCCACGGTGCGCTTTTCAAAGTACGCCAGCGGCAGGCGGTTGATCTTTTCGCTGATCTGGCGGCGGAAGTCGTAGCAGACCTTCTGGGAAAGGCCGGTCATCAGCCAGCCCTGAATAAAGCTGAAAGCGCTGCTCAGCAGGTACATCCCCAGCAAAAACAGCAGGATGCGGCCGATATACACAAAATCGATGCTGCCGGTGCCGCGCAGCCGGGCGATCCAGCCGGTGGCAAGGGCGGTGGTGGCCTTTGCCAGCACCTTGGGGCCTGCAATGTTGAAGATGGTGGACAGAACAGCAAACAGCATGGCTGCCGCAAGGGGCAGCTTGTAGTGGCTCATGGTGCGGATGATCTGCCGCAGCGTGCCTTTAAAGTCCTTGGCGCGCTCGGTGGTGGGACGTCCGGGTCTGGGCATATCACTCACCCTCCTTTTCCGTATTCAAGGTATCCAGCGCCAGCTCTTTCTGGCTCAGCTGGCTGCGGGCGATCTCCTGATATTCCGGGCAGCTGACCATCAGCTGGGCGTGGGTGCCCTTGCCCACCAGCCTGCCCTCGTCCAGCACAAGGATCTGGTTCGCGTGCAGCACGGTGGAGATGCGCTGTGCCACAATGATCACAGTGGCGTTGTCGGTCTGCGCCTTCAGGGCGCGGCGCAGGGTTACATCGGTCTTGTAGTCCAGTGCCGAGAAGCTGTCGTCAAACAGATAGACCTTGGGATTTTTGGCAATTGCCCGGGCAATGGAAAGCCGCTGCTTCTGGCCACCCGATACGTTGGAGCCGCCCTGTGCAATGGGGCTTTGGTAGCCCTCCGGCTTTGCTTCAATAAAATCAGTGGCCTGTGCAATGGCGGCAGCCTTTTGCACCTGTGCGTCGGTGATATCCTCGCCGCCGAATTTCAGGTTGCTGTCAATGGTGCCGCTGAACAGCACACCCTTCTGGGGCACATAGCCCAGCAGGTCGTGCAGCTGTGCCTGCGGCATCTCGCGCACGTCAATGCCGTCCACGGTCACCTTGCCGCCGGTCACATCGTAAAAGCGGGGGATGAGGTTGAGCAGGGTGGATTTGCCGCAGCCGGTGGAGCCGATGATGGCGGTAGTCTCGCCGGGCTTTGCGGTAAAGCTGATGTGTTCCAGTGCATCGCTGTCCGCACCGGGGTAGCGGAAGCTCACATCCTCGAACTGCACCACGCCCTGCCAGTCGGTGTGTGCCTGTGCGGCCTTTGCGGCGGCTTCATCCGGGTCGTGGATGGTGGCTTTGGTGCGGATGACCTCGTCGATACGATCCGCAGCCACACCGGCGCGGGGCAACATGACGGCCACCATCGCCAGCATCAGGAAGGACATGACGATCTGCATGGTGTAGGTGATAAAGGCAATCATCTCGCCCACCTGCATGGTGCCGGCATCCATGGCTTTGCCGCCGAACCAGACGATGAGCAGGCTGGTACCGTTCATGATCAGGGTCATAAAGGGCATCATGGCCACCATGGCGCGGTTGGTGAACAGCTGGGTGCCCATCAGCTCCCGGTTGGCCTTGTCAAAGCGCTGCTCCTCAAACTTTTCGCGGCTGAAGGCGCGCACCGGCATGATGCCGGTCAAAATTTCGCGGCTGACCAGATTCAACCGGTCCACCAGCTGCTGCATCACCTTGAATTTGGGCATGGCAACGCTCATCAGGAAAATGATGAGCAACAGCAGGATGGCCACGTCCAGCACCACGATCCAGGAAAGGCCGGAGCTGCTGCCCACAACGTGCAGCACACCGCCAATGCCCAGAATGGGCGCATAGGCCACCATGCGCAGCAGGATGACGCAGACGAACTGCACCTGCTGGATATCGTTGGTGGTGCGAGTGATGAGGGAGGCGGTGGAAAAATTCTCAATCTCTGCATTGGAGAAGCCGATGACACTGGAGAAGGTCTCCCGGCGCAGGTCACGACCGATGGCGGCGGATACCCGGGAGGCAAGGAAGCCCACGGCCACAGCCACGACCACCATCAGCAGAGTAAGGGCAAGCATCTGGCCGCCCACCCGGAAGAGGTAACCCATCTGCACATCCTGCGCAACGCCCTGCGCCTCATATTCCAGCTGCACCAGCAGCAAAGACTGGCTTTTCAGGTTTTCCAGCAGGGTGCTGTCCAGCTGGTTCATGGCACTGTCCAGCTGCTTTTGCAGCATACTGCGGTCAAAACCGGGCATCTGGCTCATGGCGGCAAACTGGCTGCATACCGTATCCAGATCTGCTGCCGTGGGGGCAACGGTCTCGGTGTCGGTGTCCGCAGCGGCAGAGGGCATCTCGGCAAGGCCGGTCATGCCCATGCTGTTCTGCCCAGCGGGGGTGTTGGCGGCCTGTGCGGCAGCCATATACAGCACGATGTCCGGGGTGGTCACGGCATCTTCCAGTGCGGTGCGCTCATCCTCGGTCAGGTCAGAGCGCAGCTGCAGCACGCCATCGTCCTGCAGGTAGTACTGGTAGGCGTTTTGCAGCTTTTGTGCATCCTCTTCGCTCATCAGCAGGCTCAGCGTGTCCAGCGTGCTCTGGCGCACCGTCTGGGGCAGGGGACTTTCAATGCCGCCCTGCTGGATGCCGGTGTCCACGATCTTGCTGGTGTAGTCCGGCAATGCAAGGTCGCAGTACGCCTGCACGAACAGCAGCGCGAACACCACAAGGCAGACCGCCCAGTGTCGGGCCAGCTGCTTAAAGATCTTTGTCATGGTTCGTTTCTCCCTTCGGGTCAATGTTGCGCGCGGCATTTTCCGCAAGAATGGCATCCATCAGCGCGCCGCGCAGCGCGTCCATCTGGGCTACCTGCTCCGGCTCTAACCGTGCCAGCACGCTGGCAAAGTAGTCGCGCAGAGCCTGCTCACACTGGTGGCACAGCTCGTACCCTTTGGGGGTGATGCGCACCAGCGTTTTGCGGCGGTCGGCGGGGTCCGGCTCCCGCACCACGGTGCCGTCCTGCTCCATCAGCCGCAGCCCGCGCGAGACCGCCGGCAGCGGCTGTCGGATCTCTCGAGCAAGGTCGGAGACATAGATAGCGCCGTCCTTTCCGTGGCAGTTGATGGAATGCAGCAGGCCTTCCAGCATATTAAAATGGCATTTGGGGCAATCGGCCAGCGCCGCCCGTATCCCGGCCTTGGATGCCTTGCTCAGCTGCCCGATATAGTGGCACATCCCCTGAAAGCTGGGGGTGCTTGGCTCGGACATAACAGTTCCTCCTCATTTGCATTTCTTGATACTTAACAACTGTTAAATATTAACGCTTGATAAGAATATTCCTTTTGCAGCCGGATTGCAAGAGGATAGGGAAATATTAAACAAAAATTCACAAAAAACTTGTAGGTTTTGTCAATGCGCAAACCGGCTCTCGCTGCATAAAAATAAAGGACAGGCAGAAACGGAGGGTGCGGATGGAGCAGGGATTCCAAGTGTTGTTACAGGTATTCGGCGGATTGGCGCTGTTTTTATACGGGACGGACAGCCTGTGCCGGGCGGTACAGCAGGGAGCGGGCAGGCGGCTGCGCAGCCTGCTGTCTCTTATACACATCTCCGAGCCCACGAGACGCTCATGAATCTCGTATGC
>ENA-OZSX01000205-OZSX01000205.1-human-gut-metagenome-genome-assembly--contig:-NODE-205-length-20184-cov-28.799195_pt1 | contig 20184 bp, 17 predicted proteins | sample MGYA00244131_ERZ653984 | MGnify/ENA primary metagenome ERZ653984 (study PRJEB26926, sample SAMN06164778) | human gut metagenome | biome: ENVO:00009003; feature: ENVO:2100002; material: ENVO:00002003...
GGTCTACGTCTGCTACCCTCTGTCTGTGACTCGAAATTAATTCAGCAGACCCTAAGTAATGGACGAACACATTTTTAAAATGCGCGTCACGAAGTGGGAGGAGGGCGCCGCTTCCCTTCATGGAAGCTATGACGACCTTTCTCCCCAAGAACAGAACGCGTTCAATACCTTATATAATTTATGGCGCAACGCTGCTTTTAGTGACGACCTGAAGAATAGGGTGGAGAGACAGGTCAAACTGCTTAGCGATTCGGACAAGCTACATAACAATAACCGTGACATAGTGCTGGCAAGCAAGAACTTCAGAAGTATGTCGCGAGAGCTTTATGGTACGGATGTGGCAACACTCCGACAGTTTGTGGCATACATGAAGAACAAGTGTGGAGGTCCGGTAAGAAATAATAATAACAGACCTCAGCCCACAAGCTCGCCTCGTCCAGTCACTAATAACAGACCTCAGCCCACGACGAATCATTCGTTCAGACCGACGGGTAACAGCGGGCATGTAGGAGATGGCAATGATGGCACACACTTCAGCCGTGACATGATAGGTTATGCGGTCGGCGTTATGCTGCTCATAGGCATCTGCGTGGCAATGGCAGCAGGATGGTCGCATGCCACGGCTCCCAAGCCGTACGATTATGCCAAGTGGCTAAGAACGGAATGGAACGGAGAGACAGGCGGAATGCCGACAACCTTAATTGTAGATACCGTCTGTGGCGACTCTGTTGAGGCACGCCTCATGATAAGCAAGGCAGGTGGTCTGGTGAAAGAGAATCTTAAAGGAAGTCTCGAGATAGCTTCCGAGGGATGTTACGTCTATCTGAGAAATTCTGATCCGCAGACAAATGACAGTAGCGTCATACGCTTGCTTGTCGCACAGGAAGCAGTCAGAATGGGAGGGTCCGTGCAGACATCCGACTCCACGTCATTGGCTATGTCGCTCCTGCGTGCTGGCAGCAAGGAGAAGGTGAAGGTTCAGGCCGGCACTTCCCAACCTAAGCAAAGCAAGAAGAACCGCAAGTCACAGAGAACCCGCAAGACGGACAACTCCAACGGTTCGTACAGTTCAAGTAGCTCAACCAACACAAGTTCTGCATCGCATTCAGTAAGAAACAAGCCAACCGAGGAGGCACAGCCTGCAGCCAGCGAGCCGTCACAGCCCGACCCGTCGAAGGGAGGCTTCCGCCTTGAGGTTATAAAGAAGGAATAATCATGAACCAGACAGTACACAGACTTCTCCGTGCGCTCATGATGATGTTCATGTTAGCGCTTTTGCCGTTGGGCACACATGCCCGTCAGTTTGTTGTTGACCAGCCTTTGTCAGACAGCGTACGTTGTGAAGAGGTGGTCAGAAACGACACGGCGTGGACAACGAAAGGCGGGAATGCGCATATATATCTGCGCAATGGCGAGATAATCGATTCCTGCGGCTCTATATATAAGAGCAGCATAGTCTTCAGACACGGCAGCAAGTATTATTATCTCTCGCGCCACTCGCTTCTATGGAGCCGCACCAATGCGGATTATCTCTCTGATCCGATGACCTTCAAGCAGCACCTTGTCCATTCTTCTGTGGGACGTTTCTACAGTACGCTGTGGGCTTGCTGGACTGTTATTGGGCTTTTTGCCGTAGTAGTCATCATGCTGATATGCTGCAGGTTCTGGCCTCTTGCCATGGCTCAGGCATTGCAGGTGGTGATGCCGTTCAGCCTGTTTGCCGTTGCCGTCATTGAGGCGTTGGGCTATTGGGTGATGGGTAGCGACGCGTTCTGGTGGTGTAGTTCGGAGCGATATGGCTTCTTCGGCGTGGTGCTCCGTCTCATACCTTTCGTTTTCGTTGTTGGCTTTCAGGTTGTCAGTATCGGAATGTATGACTGGGTGTTGTTCCTTAATGACGGACCTGACAGTTCTCGCTCCATACACGTCAAGCCGGCAGCCGTCTGCATGGTGTTGTTCCTGCCTATAATGATAGGTTTGATAATCGTTGCAGAGCTCGTCTTCAGCCATACACCCGTATGGGCGGAATGGGTTATCGCTCTGTTCAGTATCGGCATCCTGCTTTACGGCATCGGCAAGACGCTGATGCTCAACATCCGGGAGACTAACGTGTGGAAGGGAACGCTCCTTACCGTCTTCGTCATCGTTTACATCATCGGATGTATTGTGGTGACAGTCTCTCTCGTTATGGTGGTGCTCAAGGTTATCTTCCAGTTGCTTTGTGCCCTGTTCCTGCTCTCTATTTTATTAGGTGGTTCGGCAGGAAACAACAAGATATATAAGGACCGCTACGGAAATCTATACAGACGAATATCATAATAAAGAAGACCTGATATGCCAATCATTATTCATACCCACAAGACAGAGCGTCCGCTGATAGGCAAAAGCCATTGGTGGGGCGCTCCTGACCTGCCGGCGGACACGCCCTTTCCGTACGTGACGCTTGACGACGGCACGTCTGAACCGCTCACCTTTGTCTGTCAGATACGTTGCGAGGACATCGCTGCACACGACCCCGACGGACTCTTGCCGCACGAGGGAATGCTGTATGTCTTCGCGCCGCTCGACTATTATCTCGGCGATATGGACAGCCCGCTCGACTATCACACCAAGCCGTGCGTCTTCTATACGCGCCGCACCGACAATCTCCAGCCCTACGAGATGTGCTGGGAGGGAACCTATGAGAGCGTGTTCCAGCCTGCGGAGGAGATGGAGTTCGAGTATACTGACGAGTCTTCCGGCGACGGACACCGTCTGCTCACCCAACCTTATGAGGATGAGGTGGCTTTGCAGCACGCCGGACAGCTGTGTCTGCTCCAGATAGATGAGGACGACCGTTGGTCGCTCCATTTCTATGACTGTGGCTCATACTTCGTCTTCCTGCCCGATGGCGAGCTGAAGCCCGAGGAATGGCGGCAGACCGATAGCGCAATGTTCTATTATTAATGTTTCCCTTCCCAATGTTACTAACCCTACGAAAAAGATAAATATATGGAAGATACGTATGATCTTAAAACCTATAAGGAGGAATACCGTCGTGTTCTTGACCTTGCCGAAAGCAAGTCGCTCGAAAAGACCGCAGAGGCTCTCGACCTTTATTATGACGTCTGCTGCGGTTGCGTACTTGTGGCAGAGGCGAGTCTGCGTGAGCAGGAAGACGAGTGGAAGATCGCCTCGCTGTGCAGAGTGCTGCTCAAGTATGCTGCATGGCTGGAAGAGTTCGACCACATGCTTGACTCCGCATACAGAGTTGTAAGCCGCTTCGAGGATTGCCTTATGGATCATCCGCGCCTTAAGCTTCGCCTTCTCGAGCTTGAGCTTGCCATCGTGCGACGTATAGAAGCACTCAACGATCACGAACTCTCGCATGCCGAAGACCTGGAAAGAGACATCAGCCTATATAAGCGCAACATCTACTTTGCCGACAACGACCAGCTCGACCAGATAGAGGAGCCTGGACGTTTCTTCAAGAAGGACCCCGTGGAATGGACAGCACGTTGGGAAGAGGTGATAGATGAGGCTGACCGCATGACAGAGGAGAAGCTGAAGAATCATCCGCGCGGCATGGGCTTCTGCCACGGTTTTTGGCATGAACGTCAGAAAGCGCTGAGAAAGCTCGGCGTTGTGTGGCGCTGCCCGACGGAAATGAATCCCGGAACGATGTTCGATTGATACATCGTCCGGTAAGTTCTGCCGAAATCAGAATCTGAATCCGAAGAACATCCTAACCCTCCATTTGTTTCGTTTTAGCTGGAGGTGGTCCTCATCACCAGCCACGGAGTAGTTGTATACGGCTGTGGCTCCGGCGAACTTGTTTCGCCAGGAATATACGGCGGCGGCTCGACTGGTGATGATGGCAGAAGGGAAATGATATTCCATGTTGTGGCGTTCGGTATGCTTCACGCCGTCGTCAGTTACGGTAGTGGTCTTCGTATAGTCGTGCGAATACACCGTTACTGTGGGCAAGGCGGAGAGATGGAACAGGAAACTACGGAAAGCCACAAGGTTAAAGGCATAGCCGGCGCCTACAGCCCATTCGTTGAGGCGGATGGTGAGGTCTTCGGTGGTGGTCTTCGACCCGTCGAAGCTTGCACCTATCATCCAGCTGCCGGCGCTGCGCTTCTGTATGTAGCTTTGGCTGAAGGCAGCGGGGAAGGAGAACTTGCGTGAGTTGAAGGCATAATAGAAGTTGATGTTGATGGCGTTCTGCGAAATCTTTCCTTTGGGGATGTCTATGCGTTCCGTGCCGTTGTCCTTATGACCGTGCAGCGTCTTCGACGAGAGATAAACCACGTCGAAGCCATAGCGGTTGCTGTACGAGTTGAGATTGAACTCAAAGTCCTTGCTCTTGCCGGCAAGCTTGGCAGGATTGACAGCCACGCCGGCTGCCTGTCCGCGATACGCCACCGCCATACTCAGCGTACCGCGGCAGTCCGCCATCACATGCGTGCGGTTCTCCACGCCCTGCGTCACCGTTGTGGTCTGCATGTCAGCCCCCGAGAGATTGCCTCTGAACTTGATGGTCCAGCGTGCGTCGGGACGGGAGATATAATTGGTATCAAATTTTACCTTCTTGTATTTGGCAGCGAGAATGGAGTCGCCCCAGAACAGCTTGCGGTCATAGAAGCTCAACCGTCGCTGTATTTTCGAGTAATGCTTCATAATTCTCTGCTTCTTCTTCTCGCTCATTCGGCTCTTGTCCAGTTCAGCCATGAAGATGGAGTCGCCCCATTGCAGCATCTGTCCGCGGTCTGCCGACTTCCTGAGTTCCTTTCTGAGGCTGTCCGCCATGCAAAGCAACTGCTTCAGCTTCTTGCGCGGCTTCTTTTCATGCGCCTCTGCCGCGCCGACCGCCATAAACGACATCACCACCGCAAGCAACAGCGCCCGCAGCAACATTCCGTATCCATTATTTAGCTTGAGAATTCCGAACATATTATTTAGGTTTGTGTTTTGTAGAATGCAAAAGTAACGAATAGTTAGGAATCTCAATTATCATGTACTGCATTTTTTCTTGCATACAAATAGAAATTCACAAACTTACATGGCTGACAGGCAATAAAAAATGTGCAAAAACGTTATGATATATAAATATACTGTATATATATCCATCAAAAACAAACCTCATAATATTATGACCACAGACAACCAGGGCATATACGATGCCCGTGAATTGGGTAAGCCCAAATTTGTAGTACTCGGTATCCAGCATCTGTTCGCCATGTTCGGTGCCACCATCCTCGTTCCCCTCATCACCGGACTGGACGTCAGCGCCACATTGCTCTTTGCGGGTATAGGCACGCTCATCTTCCATTTCGTCTCGCAGCTGAAGGTGCCAGCCTTCCTCGGTTCCAGCTTTGCGTTCCTCGGAGGCTATGCTTCCGTCAAGCAGCTTTGCGTGGCGCAGGGACTGACCGACGAAGTGGCGCTCAATTATGCCTGCATCGGCGTGGCAGCCGCCTCGCTGCTCTACTTTGTCATGGCGTTCCTCCTCAAGATGTTCGGCACGGAGAAGGTGATGCGCTTCTTCCCGCCAGTGGTGACCGGTCCGATGGTCATCGCCATCGGTCTGACGCTCTCTGGCTCCGCCATCAGCAACTGCCAGCAGAACTGGCTGCTCGCCATTACTGCCATCGCCATCGTCATTTGTACGTCTATCTGGGGCAAGGGCATCATAAAGATTGTCCCAATCCTCCTTGGCGTGCTCGGCTCGTACGCTTTGGCTGCAGCGATGGGCGAGGTTGACTTCACGAAGCTGGACGAAGCGGCATGGATAGGTCTGCCCATCGACATGGACCGCACAGCCATCTCCGTCTTCAAGGATCCCAACTTCGACCTTATCCTTACGTCCATCATCGCCATCTTCCCCATCGCCTTCGCCACCATCATGGAGCACATCGGCGACATGTGTGCCATTCAGAGCACCGTGGGCAAGAACTTCATCAAGGATCCGGGTCTGCACCGCACTCTCTGCGGCGACGGACTTGCCACCTTCCTCGCCTCTCTCTTCGGCGCACCTGCCAACACTACGTACGGCGAGAACACGGGCGTGCTCAACCTCACTAAGGTGTTCGACCCTGCCGTTATCCGCCTCGCCGCCTGCTTTGCCATCCTGCTTAGCTTCTGCCCGAAGTTCGCTTGCCTCATCGGTCTGATGCCGGCTGCCACCATCGGCGGTGTGAGCCTCATCCTCTATGGTATGATTTCGGCTGTTGGTGTGCGCAACCTCGTTGAGACCTCCGTAGACTTCTCTTCATCGCGCAATGTCTTCGTGGCTGCTCTCATCATGGTGGTGTCCATCGGTGTGCAGTACGGCACGGACGGTGGCGTACAGATTGGCTCCGTCTCATTCTCAGGTTTGGCTCTCGCCGCCCTCGTAGGCATCTTCCTCAACGCCATCCTTCCTGACCAGCTCGGCATGAAAGTGAAGAGCTTTAACGGAAAGGACAAGAAGCATAAAGCGGACGTTATGCAAATATCACACAAAGAGTAAAAACATGTTACAAAATAAAAATCGTTTTTAGAGATTTGTTTGGCTGTTTTTGTGGGATTTTGCTTCGACATTGACCCTGTAATATACAAGAAAAGCCTCTCTTGCCTTCCAATACAGCCACTGTTGGTAGGCAAGAGAGGCTTTTTTGTATGGCAATAGAGGCGGTATTGGAGTGGTAAAGTGGCTCTTTAGCAACCCTATTGTGCCTGTTTAGCTCCGCTATTCATTGCACACGTTTCTCTTTAATCGCATAATTAGCTGTGCATCAGTATGCTATCGCTGCACGCTCAAAACTCAAGAATTTCGCACCAAAGATTTCTTAGTTCGCTCAACTGGGAGTATTGAGCATCAGAAATGCAAATATTTTATATGTAATCCTGATATCCTTGGTCTTACTGTTTCTACTTCCCAAGCTTAAACCTCACTCCCACGTTAAGATTGAAGTTCAGGGGCTTTTCCTTGTATATGGTCTGCAGCGCCGAACCGTCGTCGAAGTAATAGCTGAGGCCAGGCTCGGCGTAGATGCCGACATTGTCAATGAAGTCAAACTGTATGCCTACTCCGGCGTTTACTGACATCTGCAGAGGCTTGCTGCTGATGTCGTGCGTGTTGGTGTATTTCATCGTATTGTTCTCTACATACCCCTCGTCCGTAGTTCCCGACACGCATTTCTCCGCCAACACTCCCGCTGTGCCGTACAGACTGATCCATCGCGACGACGCCACCTTATAGCTTACGTTCACGGGGATGCCGACGTAATGCAGGCGTTGTTCTCCAATGTATTTGCTCTCCCTTGAAGCGTCCTTGATGTCCGACGCGAGGCGCGTATATGTCAGTCCGCTGCTGATGCTCAGCCGGTCAGTCAGAGCGTAAGCCACGCTCAGCCCTATGCGTATGGGCAGATGATGATCGTATTCCGTTTTCTGTTCCACATCACGGTTGACTGTGTTCATGTCCAGCATTGGCGAATCCTTTGCGTCCATAACTCCTGGACTCGCAAGTACCAGATAGTCGCCGTAAGCGGTAGTGGTGCCCGATGCTCCAAGACCGCCCATTGCTCCGGTGCTGACAGTCCATCGCGACGACGCGTCTTCATCCCCTCTTCTTTCCGTCATATCGTTGAAAGCCAGGAGATTGTTGTCCGGATTATGGGGAAGCACGTAGCTGTCCTCACGTTTCGCTGGCTTCGCCTCCGTCTGCTTGTTCTCCTTCTTGCTGTTCTCCTCCTTCTTACTGTTCTCCTCCTTGCTGCCAATCTCCTTAACGTCTGTCTCCGTAGAGGCAGAAGCCAATGTCGGTTGTTCCGTAGAGGCTTTAGCCAATTTAGGCTGCTCCGACAATAAATCGTCCGCAGAATGCGTGGCTTGCTCAGCGCAGACGCCCGTTGGCTCATTGCCGAGAGGCTTCTTGTTGGAAGCAAGCATATTTGGATGCTTGGTTGTGTTTGTCGGTATGTTTATATTGTCCTTCGTGTCATTGCCGAGGAAATTATAACCTATGACGAGCGCCACGCTTGCTGCTGCAGCCACACCAGCCACGCGCCACATCCTGAACTTGGCTGTACGTTGAGGCTTGTCCGTCAGCATACCACCATCATTCAGCTTCGGCATTCTCCGGCTGATACCTTCCCAGAGTCCCTCGGGCGCGTCCTTCTCGTAGCTGCCCAAGCGGTCGTGTATGTCTTTTTGCCAATTTGTTTTCATTGTGTCTTAAACTGAATTGATGGTTCTATACTGTTTTATCTTTCTCGCCAACATCGCCTTCGCCTTAAACAGTTGCGATGCCGAAGTGTTCTCCTTGATGCCGAGCAGAGCGGCTATCTCTTTATGGCTCTTGTCGTCTATGACGTAAAGATTGAACACCGTGCGATAGCCTTCCGGCAGTTCCCTCACAAAACCGAACAATACGTCCGTCGGAATGTCTCCCGTATCAAGGTCGGAGTCAGGCACGTCCAGCAGCCGTTCGTCCATTTCTACGAAACTCAGTCGGCTGTTTTCGCGAAGGAATTTCAGAGTTTCGTTCAGCGTAATCCTCGCCATCCATCCCCTCAACGACCCCTTGCCTCTATACTCGAATTGTCCTATGGAGGCATATATCTTAAGGAACGCCTCCTGCAGCACGTCCTTTATGTCCTCGTCGTTGATGAGATAACGCGAGCACAGGGCAGACAGATAGCGCACGTGCTGCCGATAGAGCGACTCCGCGGCTGACGTGTCGCCCTTCTGCACTTTCTGCAGCAGGCGCTCCTCGCTATTGGTCTTGTTAAGAGTTATTCCGAACATTCTGATATTGGGTTGACAACCATAAAATCCATAAAGGTTGTGAATCTTGCCTGGTGAGCAAGAGAAAAAAATAAATGGCACTATTGCCTGCTGCGAAGGCTGGATACCTCCTCCACTATATATCCTTGTAAGATTCTCTTTCCTACGACATATTCCTTGCTAAGGACATCATTCTCCGGCTTGTAGAATGGTGTCTTTATGGACGCCAAGTGGAAGAGCGTGTGAGGCAGTATGTCTGAAGACATGGGCTTGCCGACAGCCTGACGGATGCGTTCCATGTGTTGTGGGTGATTCTGGATGTATTTGTCAGAACACCATATCATCATAGGTATGTCATACTGGTATTTTATAGCTTCCTTCTTCTTGTTGCGCTCATGCGTTCTTCCCACAAAGTGGCGATAGTCATACACCTCTTCTCCGTGGTCAGACAGATATACTATTACGGATGGCGAGTCCTTGAACATATTGATAATCCTGCCGATGACATAGTCGTTATAGCATGTGGCATTGTCATAGTCGGCAATAATCTGTTTTTGCGAATCGCTCAAGTCGGCACGCCGTATGTCAGAAGCCTTGAACACCTTCAGGTCGTCAGACGACGGAAAGCGCTTCGCTGCATCCGAATGCTGCCCCATAAGATGAAAAATGTATAACGAATGCTTGCTTGTCGACCTGCGGTTCTCGTACGATCGGCTCTCCTTCATAAATGCCGAAAGCATATCGTCGTCATAATCGTATGTGTCGGTGTTGTGTTCGTTATAGGCTATGGGCATGATGTCTTCAGCGTAGAGGTACGACCCTAAGGCATAGTCGAAACACGAGACGTCAGCACCTGAAGGTCGCTGATTGTCCCACATCGACACGTTAAAGCCGGCTTTCTTGAAGATAACGGGGAAGTAAGGCCGCTCATGCCACGCCTCATTGTCCGAAATGCGGTTGGTGCTCAGCATGTTTTTCATTGAGAAGGTGGTCATATTGTATGTGGCTACGACGTCCTTAAAGACAAACAGATTGCCGTTTTGCTGCTGAGAACATAGCACGGGTGTGGTGTTGAGGTAATAGCCGTAAAGCGGCGAATGATATTTGTTGTATGATTCGCCAATCACCAATATCACATTCAGGCTGTCTTGTTCAGTGCTTGAGGCGGGTTGGCGTGCGGCATCCACACAGGTGCGGATGGCAGTCGCGTTGTCGTGCCCTGAAACATTAAGGTATTTCACGGAATAGAAAAGGTTGGTAACGGTGTTTTCAAGCGCATAGCTGCCGTGATGTGCCCGCCACTCCTCAATGTCGAACTGCGAGTTCAGACCTGCCAATCTTATCGACCAGAAGCCGAGGTATGCGCCAAGCGTCAGTAGCGGCAGCGCAAAAAGCGCACAGACTGTCCTCTGCCAATCTCTCTTAAAGCGCACGACTTTCGGTTTTCTTTCCATGCAGTAAGTGGTAACGCCAAGCCCGACTGTCAGGACAAGGCATTTCAGGGTGGCACCAGTAAAGATTGATCTGCTCAAAAACTCTGACGACTCTGTAGGGTTGGTTTCTTTCACCAACAGAAGAATCCATGAGGACAGTATGGTGCCGAAATTAAACAGCAGGAACAGGTCGGTCGCCATCAGCAGGAAGGCGATGACATAGAGCAGGCATTTGATATTCTTCAAGCCGAAACGCCATACGATGGCAGAAAGGCACCAGCTGATAAAGGCCGAGCCTGAGAATATGATGAGAATGTTTCGCACATCATAGACCGACACTTCCGTCATGCTTTCCGGCAGCATACCTAAGATGTGTGAGAAGGATAATGCGAACGCAATAACGCTCCAGAAGACTGGCTCGTTACTGATGGGGCCTATAATAACATTCGTAAGGCGGTTCAGATATTTCATTGTTATATGCAATACTATGGGTGATTGTCTTTCTTTTTAATATCCTGACCAACGTGCAGCCAGTCATAGATATTGCAAAAATACAAATAAAAAACGTCAGTTACGTATCTTATGGCGGAAATGTGGGGCGGGAGTTCTCATAACTCTCAACTCTCCATTTTCAACTCTCAACTAAGATTTTAATCTTCCTCAAACAAAAAAACGAATAAATCATTTGTGGGGCGGCTAAATTTAGTTAAATTTGTAGATATGACCCATACTTACAACACTCTCGTAGTCGTGGATGACAATGCTGCCATCCTTACGGCTCTTAAGATTTGCCTTGCTGCGGAGTTTGAGCGCATTGTCACGCTGACATCGCCCGACACGCTTGTCGCCACTCTTGCCAAAGAGGAGGCGGTGGACGCCGTGTTGCTGGACATGAACTTCTCGCTTGGCGTCAATACGGGGCAGGACGGACTGTTCTGGCTGCGGACCATCAAGAAGCTCCATCCCAATACGCCCGTCATCCTGATTACGGCTTACGCCGACGTGCAACTGGCGGTGAAGGGACTGAAGTATGGGGCTGCTGACTTCGTCACGAAGCCGTGGGACAACGACCGCCTCATTGCCGCGCTGCACGAAGCCATCGACAAGAGCCGGGAGGTCATTCCGCTCGAACAGATGGAGCAGGAGCATGTGCAGAGAGCTGTGGATCAATGCCACGGCAATATGAGCCGGACTGCCGAAATGCTCGGAATAACAAGGCAGACGCTCTATAAGAAGCTGAAGAAATAAAAACCAGAGATAAATGACCCCATATTATATCATAGCAGCTCTCGCAGCCGTCATCGTCATCATGATTCTTTGGCAATGGCGCCACCAACGGCTGCTCTCGCTGCGTGCCCAGCTGATGCGTGAGGCGCTGCGCAACCATGACTTCTCCTTCCGCTTGCCCACGGACGGACTGCTTGCAGGAGAGCGCGACTTGCAGTCGGCGCTTAACGACACGGGCTTGGAGGTGAGCCGGCTGCTGGCGAGGAACGAGGTGGAGTCGTGGCAGAAGCTGACGCGCATTCTGACGCACGAGATTATGAACGCCACTACGCCTATCTCATGCATCAGCCAGGCTTACATGAGCAGCCCTGCCGTCAAGGGCACACCGCTGGAGGAGGGCATCAGAGCCATACACGACACCTGCGCTTCGCTGAACGTCTTTGTGGACAGCTATCGCAAGATAACGCAACTCCAGAAGGCTGTCATTACCGACGTAAGCCTTAAGCCGTTCTTCGGCGGCATGAGCGCCATGTACGCCAATATAAGGTTTAGCTGCGACATAGAGGACGACGTCACTATTCGTGCCGACGAGAATATGCTGCGGCAGGTGATGGCAAATCTGACGAAGAACGCTGTGGAGGCAGGAGCGCACCGCATGGACATACGCCTCAGACAGCAGGATGACCATACCGACATACTCGTCAGCAACGACGGCTGTCCGATGAAGCCGGAGGTGGCACGCGAGGTGTTCGTGCCGTTCTTCACGACGAAGAAGAGCGGGTCGGGCATAGGGCTGCCGCTGTCGCGCCAGATGATGATGGCGCAGGACGGCGACCTCTCGCTCGCCGAACGCCCCGTGACGTCATACAGCACCACATTCATACTCACACTACAAACTTATACCCGATAATATATATGTCTCACGAAACAATGATGCGCCTCAGAGACTTCTCTTGCGGACTGTTCTTCATGCTGCAGGTGTCTGGCACCATCGTAATGTACATAAAAGGCAGAAAGCACAAGCTGCAGCGCTCAGCCTTCTACTTCATGTTTTATCTGCTTCTGATAAGCGTATTCGAGTTTTACGTCTTCTTCATTGACAACATCCTCGGCAGTCAGGAGCGACCCGTCACCGACATGCTGCAGACCACAGCCGTGCCGTTGGCGCTGTTTCTGCTTTATCGCCTCACCCATCCTTACAACATGCGCTTCGTGGCAGCAGCCTGCAATGTGGCGCCATACGTCCTTGCCATCTCCTCATACATCGTACAGCCTGACCGAAACGTGTATGAAGCCATTCTGTGGGTGGCGCTTGCACACTCCATATTCATCATCCTCTACGGAGCCTATGCCGTGAAGCGATTCAACAGCATCATCATCCAGTCGTTCTCTTCAGACGATCGGCTCTCGCTCCGCTGGATGTGGTACATTCTGACGCTCTTTCTGGCGCTCGCTGCGACGTGGTTCGTAGCCACAAAGACTCAGTCGCCGCTCGGTGCTGCAGCGTATAACACCATTTGCTCCAGCATCTTCGCGTCGCTCTGCTACTTCATCTACCGTCAGGAGGACATGCTCGAGATTCTTGACGCATCGAATAAGGAGAAGGCAAATGCTGACGTTACTGACACGCCCCCGTTGACGCTGAAGGCGATGGACAATGCAGGTCCGGACTACCACTTTGCGCAGCATCTGGAGAAGGTGTTCGTGGAGGACGAGATATTCCTCAATCCCACACTCAACATCAACGACCTCGCACAGGCGCTCCACACCAACCGCACATACATATCCAACTATCTGAACCAACAGCTCGACACCTCCTTCTATGAGTATGTGAACGGATGGCGAGTGGACAAGGCGAAGCAGCTTCTCGCCAATACTGAACTGACGCTCGAAGAGATAACGATGCAGTCAGGATTTAACTCGCTTAGCAGCTTCCGCCGCTACTTTGTCTCGGCTACGGGACTGACACCTTCTGCCTACAGACGCCGTAATAAATAACATATATACATAATACATATGAACGTAAAGATAGATCCTTCATGGAAGGAGCACATCGGAGCGGAGTTCGGCAAGCCTTACTTCGAGCAACTCACCTCCTTCGTGCGCCACGAATACGCCACACAGACCTGCTATCCTCCGGGAAGCCTCATATTCAATGCCTATAACCTTTGTCCGTTCGATAAGGTGAAGGTGGTGATAATAGGGCAGGACCCTTATCATGAGCCGGGACAGGCTCACGGACTGAGCTTCTCCGTGGCAGACGGAGTGGCGCTGCCGCCGTCGTTGCAGAACATCTTCAAGGAGATACAGGCAGACCTCGGCAAGCCCATTCCCGCCTCAGGCGACCTTACGCGATGGGCTAAGCAGGGCGTGCTGCTGCTCAACGCCACGCTGACCGTGCGGGCGCATCAGGCGGCAAGCCATCAGCGACACGGCTGGGAGGCTTTCACCGACGCCACTATACACGCCCTCTCCGAAGGACGTGAGCACTTAGTGTTTATACTCTGGGGAGGCTACGCACGCTCCAAGGCGTCGCTCATAGACGCGAAGAAGCACCTCATCCTACAGTCGGTTCATCCCTCTCCGCTCTCTGCCAACCGTGGAGGATGGTTCGGCAATCACCACTTCTCGCAATGCAACGCATACCTGCAGCAATGGGGAGAAGCACCGATAGAATGGTAGTAAGAAGAAGTTAAAAAAACAAGAATGACATTATGATATTAGAAATCTCCAATATACTGGTTTCCTCGGACATAATAACCGAGAATTTCTGTTGCGACCTCGACAAATGTAAGGGCATCTGCTGCGTGGAAGGCGACGCAGGAGCGCCCGTCACACTGGACGAGATTGGCGGCATAGAGGCGGTGCTCGACACCGTTTGGGACGATATGTCGGCTTCGGCGCAAGCCGTGGTGGACAAGCAGGGCGTGGCTTACACAGACCGTGATGGTGACCTTGTGACGAGCATCGTGGGCGGCAAGGACTGCGTATTCACCTGCTACGAGAACGGCTGCTGCCTCTGCGCTCTGGAAAGAGCTTACCGCGCAGGCAAGACGGGCTTCTGCAAGCCCATCTCATGCGCCCTCTATCCCATACGTGAGAAGAAGTTTCGTGACGGCATCGTTGCCCTTAACTACAATCAATGGGACGTCTGTCATGACGCCGTGAGTAAGGGCAACGAGCTGAAACTGCCGGTATATAAATTCCTGGAAGGACCGCTCGTAAGACGATTCGGTCAGGAATGGTATGACGAACTATGCGCCGTCGCTGAGGCGTTCCTTGCCTCTGGGGCGAGGTGATGCGCCGTTGCGATAGTCGGACGGCGACACGCCCATGTGTTCCTTGAAGTACTTGCCAAGGAACGACTGATTGGAGAAGTTGAGCGACTGCGCTATCTCCTTTATGCTTCTCTGCGATGAACGGAGAAGCATGCACAGCTCCATGATGACGTACGAGTCGATCCATTCGTTAGGCGTGCGCTTCGACACCGCCTTGACGGTCTCTGAAAGGTATTTCGGCGAGATGCAGAGCTGCTCCGAATACCATCCCACACGGCGTTCCTCACGGAAGTGGCTCTCCACAAGCGTGAGGAATGTCGTGAATATCTCCTCTGCACGTGTGTTGTGTGTGGGCGAATGGGTCTGCACCTTATATATTTCGTCGCACATCTCGTACACCAATGTCAGGAACATCGACTGCACCATCTCACGCAGAAAATGATTGTCCGCAGCGTCTATCTTGCGCTTCATGCGGAAGAAAATGTCGGTTATCTCCTTCGCCTTGTCCTCGGGAAGATGGAAGACGGGATGGTTGCGGGCAAAGAGGAAGAGCGCAGACAGTTCGTGCACGCTCTTTATGGTGTCCTTGAAGAAGTCGTAATCGATGAGTATGCCGATGGCTTGGCAGTCGGGCGAGAGGGTATAGTCATACGTAACGCGACCCTTGCTGACGATGATGATGTCGCCGGGACCTACGGTATGCGCCACCGAATCGACGAAGTAGCTGGCATGGCCCTTCACGCACATGGCGAGGAAGAGGCTCTGCATGCGGCGCGGGTCTTTGCCGGCAAGCACACTTGTGACGTCGTCAAAGAGAAGAATGTCATCGCCTACATGGCTGCCTTCATACAGGCGCACAGCGTTGGCGACGTTTATGTCGCGATATTTTATATCATTGTTCATTAGTATTCAGTTTTATGGTGAGTGTCAGTTGAGTCGGATGCGCAACTGATAGAGCGAAGCGCCGAATATCATCAGCGAGAAGAGCATGCAAAGTCCGATGCGGAGGGTGTCATGCTGGAAATATTCTGTAAGCGTCATGTCGGCGAATTGCGGCGCTATACGGTAAAGGATAACCGCAATGGAATTGTTTACCCAATGAAACACCACGCCCGGCACGATGCTGCCTGTGCGATAATACATCCATCCGATGAGCAGTCCGAGGAAGAAAGCGCCGAAGCCCTGCGCCAGATTGCCGTGAATGACGGCGAAGAGCAAGGCTGTTATGCCTATAGCCAGCCAGCGACGCTGCTTGCCGAAGGCTGAAAGAAGGGTGCGCAGGATGGCTCCGCGGAACACCATCTCCTCCGCCAAGGGGGCGAGGATGCCTATGGCAAGGAAGCCAAGGTCGTGGCCCATCGTGCTCTTGAACAGCTCGTTGTAGTTTTCGGGCAGGTCAATATGGAGCAGCTCTGTGGCTAAGGACGTGGGGGCAATGCAGCCTATGGCTATGCAGACCACCCAAAAGAGCGTGAACCACTGGCGGCGCTGTACGTATTCGCGTGAGAACGGCGACCACTTGCGCCATGCGAACAGTGCTACGGTGACGGCGCTGGCAATGAGCGATATATATACAAGGGCTGCTCCGCCTATCTTGGCTGTCTGACATGCAAATCCTACGATGCCGCCGATGACAGCCTGAATGAGGACGAACACCACAAGATACAGGGCTGACGATAATAGTTTCTGCTTCATATTATTCTGATTTTTTATTTCCATATTCTTCTTTTAATAGAGTTATCCGTATACGTTCTTACATGTTGATGATGGCTTCACGGTCTTTTTCGAGCTGTCTGCGGAGGTCGTCCACGCTGTCGAAGCGTCTTTCTTCGCGCATCCAACGGTCGGTTTCCACGCGTATTGTCTTGCCGTAAATGTCGGCATTGAAGTCGAGGATGTGCGCTTCAAGGCTTACGTGGTCGCGGCAGAAGGTGGGATTGTTGCCTACGTTGAGCAGTGCCTTGTGCCACTTGCCGCCTTCGATGCTGACGCGGGCAGCGTAAAGTCCCATGCGTGGGACGAGCTGACACGGCTCGGCTGGTTGGATGTTGGCAGTGGGGAAGCCTATTTTCCTGCCCTCCTGGAAGCCCTCCACCACGCGTCCTTCGATGGCGAAGGTATGGCCAAGGCAGAGATTGGCGTTGGCTACGTCGCCCTTTTCGGCAATAAGACGTCTCACAAGCGACGACGAGACGCGCATGCCGCTGACGTCCAACGGCGGTGCCTGCACCACCTCCATGCCCATCTCGCGTCCGAACCGGACGTATTCCTCGAAACCTTCCGAACGGTTATGTCCGAAACGGTTGTCATATCCCGTCATGAGCAGGCTCACACCGAGACGGTCGTGCAGCACGTTCTGCATGAAAAGGCGTGCCGGAAGGGCAGCCATGGCAGCGTCGAAGTGGAGCGTCTCCACACGGTCAGCGTCCGTAGAGGCAAGCAGACGGAGCTTCTCGTCGAGGGATGTGATAAGGCGCGGCACGTAGTCGGTCTGGACCACTTGCCGAGGATGGCGGTCAAAGGTGATGACCATCGACTTCCTTCCGCTTGCATGCGCCATCTCAGTAAGCTTGCTGATAAGAAACTGATGGCCGCGATGTACGCCGTCGAAGAAGCCGATAGTGGCACAATAGCCATGATCGTCAGATGTAGGGGGTATGTTTGTGGAGATAGTGTTGTTCATACTTGTATGCAAAAGTAATGCTTTTCGTATGAACCGCAAAGGAATAAAGACTTTTTAAGGACTGGCGGAGCTTACCAATGGCGGAACAGCTCGATGCCTACGCGTATCGTAGCCTCCTTGAAATCCCACTTATGCTGAGACACGAACGCGCCCACCGAGATGGCACGGGTGCGGAATCCGTAGCCCCACTCGATGTAAGGATTGAGGTTGCGCACGGCAAGGGCGTTGAAGTAGATGCGCTCCTTCTCAATGAGTCGGCCGCAGAGAGGCAGGCGTGACAGCAACATCAACGGCGATTCGTAGGCGATATTGGCACGAACGTAATACTCCGAGGCGTTATACCAGTTAGAGTTGAGAAGCTCGAAGGAGCACGCCCAGTCGTCGTTCCATCCTCCCGGCACGTTGTTCTCGCGGAAGTTGGTATAGTCAAGGAAGTAGCTGTCGGGTCCCTTATGGGTGTAGAATCCGGCTCCGGCACGCATCTGCAGGGAGCTGAGAGCGGACAGACGATGAATGTATTGTCCGTCAATCTCCATACGCTCGTAGGCGGTGTTCGATCCCATCAGGCCGCGAAAGCTCCGCTCATAGTCGAGAGTGAAGACCGGACCGTTATATCCCGTGGGACGATAGGTCAGCTCCAGAAGCGGAGCCACGGACGTATAGTGTGATGGCTTGTCCGCCTGAGAGAAGCCGTCCGTGAAGATGGCGCGGCGCTTTCGGGTGATTATGCCCGTCTCAAGGCCCCATTGTGGAGTGGGGTCGTAGTGGGCGAAAACCTTCAGATAATGGCTTCGGAAGTAAGTAAGGTTGAGAGCGTCCCAGTCAATGGAGTCGGCACGCTCCTTCTTTATGGCGTCCACCACCTCCGAACTGGTCATGCGTCGTCCGCTGTCCCATTCGGTTCGGATGTATGCGTCGTGCTTGCGGTCGAGATAGAAGGTAAAGGGAAGGTTGAAGAAGAACTGCTTCTCCTTGAAGGCATAGCCAGCCTTGAAGCGCAACTGCAGCGCCTGATGGTCGTTAAAATAGTAAGATCCACGAATGTCGAACTTGTATGTGAAGCCTCGGCGCGAGCTGTAGCTGAAGTAGAGCGGATTGAGGATTGGCGCCACACGCACCGATCCCTGTCCTTTAGATCCGAAATCCTGCTTCATCTTGTCCACCAGACCGCGTCCCACAGTCCCCCAGAAGCGGTGTGAGAAAGTATTCTTCTGCTCCTTGCCGTCGCTGCGCAGCGTGTCGTTGCCCTTGTTTCGGGCAGCATAATACTTGTGATAGAGATATTCCTCATGGCTGGTGAGAGGGATAGGGCGTACGCGATTGATGAGTGCCGTGTCGCGACGGTTGACGATGGTGTCGCCGATAACCTTCGGAAGTCCGATGGCAAGCGTATATTCAGACGTGATGTCGTTGCCGAGAAAGAGGAAGCGCGAGTTGAGGCTGCATTCAGATGGCAGTACAGACCACGCACCCTTCGTGCCCATCGTAACGGCGATGTGGAACCTTATCATGTCGTATTCGCCGTCGAAAGCACCCTCAAGAATGCGTCCCGAATGGATGTCGACACGCGCCCATCCCCTCACCATCTGCGTATTGTTGGTACGCGGACGGAAGCTGACAAGCGCCTCGTTCACGGAGAACGGCATCACCTGATAGCGATAGAAGCGGCGGTTGCGGAAGTGGAACGGCGAAAGCACCCTGCCTTCGATGAGCATCTCCTCGTAAGGACGAGGCGTAAGATACTTGAAGAGTGTGGGCATGGTGTTCATCTGGTGCGGAACAGTGGAGCGGTCGAGCAGACGTTTCGCCTTAATCTCGCCGTTCTTGCCGATGGTGATGCGGTCGTAAGTCTCGCCTATATACTCACGGTCGCCCCCGTTTGCAACGGCAAACATGGTGGGGATGGCAAGCAGAATGGCGTTACGGCGGTTGATGCGGATGTCATACTTGAGGTAAGCACGCGTGTCTACGGAGCGCAGACGTGATGTATCCACAGTGGAAGCATAGCGGAACACACGCGACATGACACGAAATCTGTAACTCCTGCCCGACGCCATGGCGAAAGAGACGGTAAGCAGGAGGAGGAAAGTCAGGACGGTTCGCTTCATATTCCCCGCCGACACGGTTATCCTCGAAAGATTTGTCATATATAAGGTGTGCGTAATGTTAAGTGTTGACACTATGGTAAGTAAACCGATAGACGACATGTGCAAAAGTAATGAAAACATTTGTAAACGCAAATTTTAGTGGAATTTATTTGGTGTTTCCCCTAAAAAGTAGTATCTTTGCATCCGCAAACTTATTCCACACAAGGTATAAGTCGGACTTGTAGCTCAGTTGGTTAGAGCAACAGACTCATAATCTGGAGGTCCCTGGTTCAAGCCCAGGCTGGTCCACACTGAAAATCAAGCAGTTACGACAAAATCGTAGCTGCTTTTTCTTTTTCTTGGAAAACAATGGGAAAACACATTGCTTTTGAAAACTCCATGATTTTTTGGTAAACTTGGCATCATATCAGCCTAAGTAAGAAATGTAAATAAGGTTTCTCGGAGTGTCAAATTATGATGGGAAAACAAAAATTTTACTCTTCGTTTATACTCGCTTCATGACTGTCGCATCACCCGAAATGTCGGACGAGCCACAAAATTTCGTCTTTTTCCCCATTTCAAACTCATCACCTTCGAACATAGAAATGTTTCCAGAAACAGAAACACTTGATATATTTCAGTCCTTTCAATGGAACAGCAACATCTGGGCTCACCCGATAAACCAGGGGGGATTAAGCATATAGCTTTGTAAGTCTGAAAAG
>ENA-OZSX01000226-OZSX01000226.1-human-gut-metagenome-genome-assembly--contig:-NODE-226-length-19047-cov-12.516270_pt1 | contig 19047 bp, 20 predicted proteins | sample MGYA00244131_ERZ653984 | MGnify/ENA primary metagenome ERZ653984 (study PRJEB26926, sample SAMN06164778) | human gut metagenome | biome: ENVO:00009003; feature: ENVO:2100002; material: ENVO:00002003...
TATTAAGAATTTTATAAAATAAAATAATAACATATGTAATTTTGTTGCATGATTTGATTTGTTATGTTGCATTTTCAGTCGGATGTATTGCAATGTAAAAATGTGCAGTTATAATAGAGTTATAAAGAAAGAACGAATTATTTTAACTATCAATTTAACGCAAATACAATCAGCAAAGGAGAAGAAAAAATGATACAGCAGAACGTATTAGACAAATTCAAGGAGCTTTTTGGAGCAGATGGGGATATCAGAGTATATTTTGCTCCGGGACGTGTAAATCTGATCGGTGAGCACACTGACTACAATGGAGGACATGTGTTCCCTTGTGCACTGACCATCGGCACATATATGGCAGCAAGAAAGCGCGATGACAGGAAGCTTCGTTTCTACTCTATGAATTTTGACAATCTGGGTGTGGTTGAGTCATCACTTGATGAGTTTACACCTGATCCGGACGGACTTTGGATAAACTATCCAATGGGCGTTATGTGGGCCTTCGAGGGACGCGGAATGAAGCTTGAAAGCGGTCTTGATATTGTTTTATTCGGAAATATTCCAAACGGCTCAGGACTTTCTTCATCAGCATCTCTTGAGGTGGTTACAGGATATATGTTAAAGGATATTTACGGCTTTGACGTGACAAATCAGGATATTGCACTTATCGGTCAGTATTCAGAGAACAACTACAACGGCTGTAATTGCGGTATCATGGATCAGTTTGCATCTGCAATGGGCAAAAAGGACAATGCAATTTTCCTTGACTGCAATACTCTTGATTTTGAGTATGCACCAATCGTTTTGGACGGTGCAAAGATCGTGGTGACAAACAGCATGGTTAAGCACAGCCTTGTAACAAGTGCTTACAATGACAGAAGAAATGAGAGTGCACAGGCTCTTAAGGATTTACAGACAGTATGTGACATCAAGACTCTCGGTGACCTGACAGATGAAGAGTTCGAGGCTCATAAGGATGCGATTAAGGATGAGGTTGCACGTAAGAGAGGCAAGCATGCGGTTTATGAGAACCAGCGTACCATCAAGGCTGTTAAGGCATTGAAGGAAAATGATATTGAGACATTTGGAAAGCTTATGAATGCTTCACATGTATCACTTCGTGATGATTATGAGACATCATGTCCTGAGGTTGACGTACTTGTTGATGAGGCATGGAAGATTCCGGGTGTTATCGGATCACGAATCACAGGAGGCGGATTTGGCGGCTGTACAGTCAGCATAGTAAAGGACGAGGCTATTGATCAGTTTAAGGCAAACCTGACAAAGGCCTATGAAGAGAAGGTTGGAAAGACACCTGAGTTTTATGTTGTTTCAATCGGAGACGGACCTAGCCGTCTGGCATAAAATCAGCAATATGAAATAACAGTAACGGATAAACAGGGTTTTCCCGACAATGATTAAGGAGCATGACATGATTCAGGAGAGAATATTAGAATTAGTAAAATATGGTCTTACAACAGGACTTGTTGACCCTGCTGATGAGGTATACACAGTAAACAGACTTCTCGAGGTACTCGGAGTGGACGATATCGAGGATGAGACATTTGAAAAGGTAGAGGCTCAGCCTGCATGGACACAGGAAGAGGCAGAGGAGAAGCTTGAGGGTATACTCGAGGATATGATGACATACGCATATGACAATGGCATCATGAAAGAAAACAGCATTGTATACAAGGATCTTTTTGATACAAAGCTGATGGGCTGCCTTGTAAATGCACCAAGCGTGATCAGAGCTCGTTTTAAGGATTTATACGACAATGAGTCTTCACTTGCGGCAACCGATTATTTTTACAAATTAAGCTGTGACAGCAATTATATCAGAAGACAGCGCATAAAGAAGGATATGAAATGGACCACAGACACAGAGTATGGCACACTTGATGTGACAATCAATCTCTCAAAGCCTGAGAAGGATCCAAAGGCAATTGCTGCCGCTAAAAATGCAAAGCAGAGCGCATATCCAAAGTGCCAGCTTTGTAAGGAAAATGAGGGCTATGCAGGCCGCGTAAACCATCCTGCAAGAGAAAACCACAGAATTATCCCTGTTACAATAAACAACAGCCAGTGGTTTTTCCAGTACTCACCATATGTATACTACAATGAGCACTGTATCGTGTTCAATTCAAAGCATACACCGATGAAAATCGAGCGTGCCACATTTGGAAAGCTGCTTGATTTTGTGACACAGTTTCCACACTATTTTGTAGGCTCAAATGCAGATCTGCCAATCGTTGGAGGCTCTATCTTAAGTCACGACCATTTCCAGGGCGGACACTATACCTTCGCTATGGCAAAGGCTCCGATAGAGAAAAAAATCACATTCAAGGGCTACGAGGATGTTGAAGCAGGTATCGTAAAATGGCCTATGTCTGTTATCAGAATCAAGTCGGCAGACAGGGATAAGCTTATTGACCTTGCAGATAAGATTCTTCTTGCATGGAGAGGCTATACAGATGAAGAAGCATTTATTTTTGCAGAGACAGATGGAGAGCCACACAACACTATCACACCTATAGCAAGACGTCGTGACGGAGACTATGAGCTTGACCTTGTGCTCAGAAACAACATCACAACAGAGGAGCATCCGCTTGGCGTATATCATCCGCATGCCCACCTTCATCACATAAAGAAGGAGAATATCGGACTTATCGAGGTAATGGGACTTGCAGTGCTTCCGGCCAGATTAAAAGGTGAGATGGCAGAGCTTAGGGATGCAATCCTTACAGGAAAGGATCTGCATTCGACTGAGACTCTTGCATCACATGCTGACTGGGCTCTTAAGTTTATGTCTAAGTATGATAAGATTGATGAGTCTAATATTGATGGTATCATCAATGAGGAGATTGGACTTGTATTTAAAGAAGTGCTTGAGTGTGCCGGAGTGTACAAGTGCACTGATGAGGGACGTGCAGCGTTCCAAAAATTTATAGATGCGGTAAACTTATAATATTTTCTTTTTATAATACGGAAAGCACCGGCGAACCATACTATATATTTCGCAAGTACTACGCAGCTAAGAAGCAGTAAGAATTATGATTTGGAGTGTTTAGACCATGACACAACCGGCTTTTATGAGCCGTCCATGGCGCATAACGCCTTGCCCCAGCGTCCATGCTGGGGCATTGTTGTATATGGACATAATTCTAACTGCTTCTAAGCTGCTTCGTAAAGCTCAATATATAGTATGATTCGCCGGTGCTTTCCTCGGCTGTGAGATAAACTGATTTTTAAAGGACCTGTTAAAGCCATTATTGTTAATGACTTTTTACTAAAGACTTGTAACTTGACTAGATTTTGCTTTCTGTAATTTATGCAGGCAGTGGATGAATGCAGGCACCAGGAAGGCATCTGCGAATATCCATGCGAGTGGGCTTGCAAAGCAGGCGGCAGAAAAGCCGAATATCGGTACAAATACAAGTCCGATGAGCGAACGCGCAATCATTTCTGCTACTCCTGCAAACATCGCAAAGCCGGAAAAACCCATGCCCTGTATGGTGAAACGGACTGTGTTTACCAGAACGAGCGGGATGTAGAAAAATGCATTTATCAGCAGAAACTGATGAGCCTGTGCGACAACCTCTGTTTCGCTTGGTGATACAAACAGGTAAATCAGATAGTTGGCTATAAACAGCAGTGCTACAAAAATCAAAACCGAATAGATCGATCCTATAACTGAGGCTGAAATAAGCCCCTTCTTTACACGTTCAAATTTGGCTGCGCCGACATTTTGTCCACTGTAGGTGGCCATTGTGGAGCCGAGTGCGTCAAATGGACACACCATAAACATTGAAATACGGCTTGCAGCGGTCATTGAGGCAACTGCGATGGAGCCTAAGCCGTTTACGGCAGTCTGCAGTATGACGCTGCCTATAGCGGTTATCGAATACTGAAAGCCCATAGGAAGTCCCATGACCATCAGATTTCTGACATATGAAGAGTCAAGCTCCAAATCATTTCTGCTTACATGCAGCAGAGGTACATTTTTTGCTATGTAAATGATGCACAGCACTCCTGATACACCCTGTGACAGTACGGTTGCAAAAGCCGCTCCAAACACGCCCATGTTAAATACCAGAATGAAAAGTAAATCAAGACCGATATTTAGAACAGCCGCGATTATAAGGAAAATAACAGGTATGACCGAGTTGCCGAGAGATCTCAGATATCCTGACAGCAGATTGTACAGTATTGTGGCAGGAATGCCTGCAAATATGACAATCAGATACTGGTAGGCGAGGTCGTAAATGTCGCCTGGCGTATTCATCCAGGTCAGAATCTGACCGCAGAGAAGCACAGTGAGTGCCGTCATGATTATTGCGATAATTACAGACACAATCCCTGCATTTCCTACATATTTTTTAAGTCCTTTTTCATCCTTGGCACCAAAGCGCTGGGCTATTGGAAGTGAAAAGCCGGCACACACACCCTGGCAGAAGCCAATGATGAGAAAGCAGATGCTTCCGGTAGAGCCGACTGCGGCTAAGGCCGAAACACTTAGAAAACGACCGACGATTATTGTATCCATAAGGCTGTAAACCTGCTGGAAAAGCATTCCGAGAAGCAACGGAAGGGAAAAGCCCAGAATGAGCCCGGTAGGAGAACCTACAGTGAGATCCTTTGAATTATTTTTAGTCATTATTTATAATCCCCCTTGATTAAAAATAGATAAAAATATATATAAAAAATAGTGATTAAGTGTAATATACAACCTTTACAAACATAAGTAAATGAGGTAAAGTTAATTTGTTGGCATTTTTTTTGGTGCATATTTTAAAGTGAATAAAAACGCTGATTTTATGTTTGATATCATGTTTTTTTGAGAAGAAAATTGAATGATCAGTAAATATGTATGGGTTGACATATAATTAAATTTGGAGGAAAAGAATGAGAGACTGGGAAAATAACATTCGAAGGGTTGTACCTTATACACCGGGAGAACAGCCAAAGAATACCTGTGTTATTAAGTTAAATACAAATGAGAATCCATATCCGCCAGCGCCGGGAGTGAAGGAGGTTTTAAGTAATTTCAATACAGATGATTTAAGACTGTATCCTGATCCAAGGGTTGATAAGCTGGTAAATGCAATTGCGGATTTCTATAAGATAGACAGCTCGAAGGTGTTTGTCGGAGTTGGCTCTGATGATGTACTTGCCATGATTTTCATGACATTTTTCAATTCGAAAAAGCCGATACTGTTTCCTGATATTACATATTCATTTTATGATGTGTGGGCAGATATGCTTCGAATCCCTTATGAGCAGCTTCCATTGTCTGATGATTTTTCAATAGTACCGTCAGATTACTATAAGGCAAACGGCGGAGTAGTATTTCCAAACCCTAATGCTCCGACAGGAAAGCTCATGCCTCTTGATGAGATAGAGGATATAATAGAGCACAATCAGGATGTAATTGTCGTAGTAGATGAGGCATATGTGGATTTTGGCGGGGAGAGTGCGCTGCCGCTCATTGACAAATATGATAATGTCATTGTGGTACAGACATTCTCAAAATCACGCGCGCTGGCAGGCTCAAGAGTTGGTTTTGCCATGGCAAGTCCTGTGCTTATCAAGTATCTGAATGATGTGAAATATTCGTTCAATTCATATACCATGGACAGAATCACAATCGAAGCAGCTACAGCAGCGGTAAAAGACAGAGCATACTTTGAAGAGACCACAGCAAAGGTTATAAAGACACGTGAGTGGACAAAGACAGAGCTTAAGAGACTTGGCTTTACATTCTGTGACTCAAAGAGCAACTTTATATTTGCAAAGCCTGCAAATGTTTCTGCAACAAAGCTTTTTGAGGACCTTAAGGCAGACAATATATTTGTCAGACATTTTAGCTCACCTGAGCGAATCAACGACTATCTGCGCATATCCATAGGAACTGATGAGCAGATGCATACACTAATTAAATTTTTGGAGAATTATTCATGTTAAAAAAATATATTTACATCTTTTTAATTTCAATGGTACCACTTATTGAACTCAGAGGAGCAGTTCCGGTTTCACAGGTGATGGGGCTGCCGATAGTGCCATCATTTATCGTTTGTATCATTGCAAATATGCTTCCGGTACCAATTATTTATCTTTTTGCAAGAAAGGTGCTCATCTGGGGAGCAGACAAACCAATCATTGGAAGGTTCTTCAGCTTCTGCCTTGAAAAAGGAGAGAAGGGCGGCAAGAAGCTTCAGGCAAAGGCAGGAAAAGGTTTGTTTGTTGCACTTTTACTTTTCGTAGGTATCCCACTTCCGGGAACAGGTGCATGGACAGGAACACTTGCGGCAAGTATCCTTGATATGGATTTCAAGTCAACAGTTGCCGCTGTCATGCTTGGAGTACTGCTTGCCGGCATGATTATGATGATAGTAAGTCTGGCGGGCGTGTCTATATTCCTGTAGAATTTATGGGGAGCTTTCTTCGTCCTTTGTTAAACAGTACAAATCCGGCCACCAGTGAAACAATTGTAACCACAATCACAACCACAAAGACCACTACACTATTACCGGGATCAGGGAAAAATCCTGAAAGTGTGCCCCAAAGGTTGAAAAGCAGATGAAGCCCCATAGAGTAGTAAATAGAGCCACCGCGTTCGCACACATATCCGAGCACTATGCCAAGTGCAAAGGCATATATGCCCTGAATCCAGTTGAGATGGAACAGTCCGAAAAGTGCAGCCTGCATCAGATTGGCAAGAGCAAATGGCAAAGCCTTTCTGGCACAGCGCATGGTTACACCGCGGAATATAAGCTCCTCACAGATTGGCGCCAGTATTACAGAATAAAGTACTGTCACAAAGGTGGTATCTGTGATGCCTGATGTCTCAAAAAGCTCGTTGTACTGCTGCAGCCAGTCGGGACGGATGTAGCCGGTTAAGTTAGCGATGAAATTGGCAGCAAACTGTGTACCCGGCACGAGTATGACGATTGCCACAATCATCATGGGATTGAAGGTTTTCTTAGGGGATGGAAGAAAATTACCTTCGTATCTGGCATAGTACCACATGCCAAAAATCGCAATGGTAATGAGTGCATAGATGATCATAATCATCATGTTAAAATTTACAGAGGTAAATGTCTTTTCAAGGCGGTCCGATACGTTTGCAGACGGAAAAGCAAGTTTTCCGACAAAACCCTGTCCAAACATTCCCATGCCCATCATAAAGAATAAGGCGATAGTCTGAATTGCCTCAACTGCAAGCAGTGGGACAAATGTGTAAAAGAAATATCCTACTTTTTTCATTTTCAATTTACTCCATTCTGATTTATTAGGCGATAGTAACATTAGTATAACATATCATAATTTAATTGCAAGAAAGCTGTTTACTTTAAAACTTTAATATGTTAAAATTAAAAGTAAATAAATCGCATGAAAAAGGAGAACACGATGAGCAAGAATCTAAAAACAGAAGCAGTAGACCATTTGTTTGATGCTATTTTGTGTCTCAAGGATAGAGCAGAGTGTTATACATTTTTTGAGGATGTTTGTACTGTAAATGAGCTTTTTTCTCTATCACAGAGATTTGAAGTGGCAAAGATGCTTAGAGAGCAGAAGACATATCTTGATATAGCAGAAAAGACCGGGGCTTCCACAGCTACAATCAGCCGTGTGAACAGATCATTAAACTACGGCAACGATGGATATGATATGGTTTTTTCACGCATGGAGGATGGCTCTGACAAAGAGGATTAGTTTATCATAGGGGAAAAGAAAAACAGGCTCATTAATTTGAGCCTGTTTTTTTACTTTCTTTTCCTGAATGTGTATTTTCATGGGAAGAAGCCTCTTTTTCTTCATTTAGATTGTCAATCATGCGCTCAATCAGCATTTTCTTGATGTAGACATCAAAGCTCAGCATGCAGATAAAGCTGAATGTGTGAAGAAATTTCTGATCCTCATCAGGAAAATTCTCAAATGTTTCACCGGCAATCTTGTATTTCTTGCCGAGATCCTTTAGGAGCTTTTGCGATTCCTCCGCCTCTAAGCTGAAAACCTCAGTATAGACATCCTGCATCGTAAATCCGTCATCATTGCCGAAATACTTCTCGGTAAGCGGATTAAGAATTGAGCGGATATCGTTGATGCTCAATATATTTTTGAAATAATATATAAAAAGCAGTGTGAGCACATGCTCCTTAGAATACTTTTTCTTGTCCGGAGAAGGGAGCAGATTGTTTTTGGCATAGTTGTTTATCATTGTCTTGGTAAGGATTTTGTCGCTTTCATAGCGCTTTGATGCAGCGAGCTGCTCGTCCATGAAGGTTGTGACCTGATCCATGTACAAATCAATATTTGGTATATCCTCCGGCTTTATGTAATCTATTGATTTAAGCTGCTTTAATAATTCTGATAAAAATTCTTTAACGTCATTCTCCATATCATCACCTCAGGCTTTTATTATATAGTATTGAAAACTATATGACAAGTTTTTTTTGAATTTTCTCATATTGGGTTGTACAAAACATATGTTTGTGATATGCTGTAAATAAATTATTTTTGTATTTATGGTATGTGTGCCTGTAAAAGACTGGAGAATTGAGAGGAAAACAGATGAACTTAGATATGTTGAATGAACAGCAAAGGGAGGCCGTTTTGACCACAGAGGGACCGCTTCTTATTTTAGCGGGGGCAGGCAGTGGCAAGACCAGGGTTCTTACATACAGGACTGCCTACCTGATAGATGAGTGTGGCGTCAATCCTTACAATATCATGGCAATCACCTTTACAAACAAGGCTGCGGGAGAGATGCGTGAGAGAATTGATGATATGGTGGGCTATGGTTCGGAAAGCATATGGGTTTCTACATTCCATTCGACATGTGTGCGTATACTGCGCAGGTATATTGACAGGCTGGGATATGACACGAATTTTACCATATATGATGCTGACGACCAGAAGGCTCTGATGAAGGACATCTGCAAGCGTCTTGAGATAGATACCAAGATGTATAAGGAAAAGATGTTTTTAAATGTCATTTCATCTGCAAAGGATGAGATGATTGATCCGATAGAGTTTGAAAACCGCTTCACAGGTGACTTCGTGAAGCGCAAGCAGGCACTTGTATACAAGGAGTATCAGAATGCCCTAAAGCAGAATAACGCACTCGATTTTGATGATTTGCTTGTGAAGACAGTAGAGCTTTTTAAGCTGGATAAAGAGGTGCTGGATTACTATCAGGAGCGCTTCAGATATATCATGGTGGATGAGTATCAGGACACAAACACCGTGCAGTTTGAGCTTATCAGGCTTCTTGCCATGAAGTATAAGAATCTGTGTGTGGTTGGTGATGATGATCAGTCCATTTACAAGTTCAGAGGTGCCAATATCTACAATATCTTAAACTTTGAGAAGCATTTTGAAGATGCAAAGGTCATAAAGCTTGAGCAGAATTACAGGTCTACCCAGAATATCCTAGATGCCGCCAACAGCGTCATTTCCAACAACGTGGGTAGAAAGGACAAGCGCCTTTGGACTGACAACGGAGCCGGAGACAGGATTACCTTTGAACAGCTTGAGAGTGGCTTCGAGGAAGCGGATTATGTGGCGCGTTCGATAGCGAGACTCGTGAGAAAGGGTGAGGCGCGCTATAAGGACTGTGCTGTGCTTTACCGAACCAACGCACAGTCGCGTCTCTTCGAGGAGAAATTTATTGCAGCCAACATACCGTACAAGATTGTCGGCGGCGTGAATTTCTATGCCAGAAAAGAGATAAAGGATATCCTTGCATATTTAAAGACTATTGACAATGGCCATGATGACCTTGCGGTAAAGCGAATAATAAATGTGCCAAAGCGCGGCATCGGAGCTACAAGCATCAATAAGGTGACAGACTATGCCATTGAGAAGGGAATAGATTTCTATACGGCACTGCGCTATGTCGATGAGGTGCCGGGCATGGCGAGGTCAGCAGGCAAGATAAAGCCTTTTGTGATGTTTATACAGTCACTTCGTGCGAGAGCCGAGATGGATTCGGTTTCGCAGCTCATACAGGCAATAATCGATGAGACCGGCTATGTCGATGAGCTGAAGGCAGAGGGCACGGATGAAGCAGAGCAGCGTATTGAGAATATTGATGAGCTTATAAACAAGGCTGTTGATTACGAGCAGGGGGAGGAGAATCCTACTCTCAGTGGCTTTTTGGAGGAGGTAGCGCTTGTAGCCGATATAGACGGTCTTGACGAAAACAGCGACTATGTGGTTCTTATGACTCTGCACAGTGCTAAGGGACTTGAGTTTCCGAATGTGTATCTGGCGGGCATGGAGGATGGTCTTTTCCCAAGCTATATGTCAATCACGAGTGATGATGCGACAAGCGAGATAGAGGAGGAAAGGCGTCTTGCTTATGTTGGCATCACGAGAGCCAAGGAGCATCTGACCATCACATCTGCACGCATGCGTATGGTGCGTGGAGAGACACAGTTCAACAAGGTATCGCGATTTGTGAAGGAGATTCCGCGTGAGCTTATGTCAGGTGAGGTCTATGAGCCAAAGCGCCGTGATGATGACATTGAAAGAAATTCACAGAGCACCTACAGAAAGGCTAAGGAGGCCTTCAAAAAGACACCTACATACGGCACAGAGTATGCGACCACCTTTAATACACAGCGTACAAGGACACCTGTCTACACGCCTGTGAGCAATCAGAAGTCATTTGCCAGTGCCAATACCACCGGCGGCCTTTCATATAAGGTAGGAGACAGAGTATCACACATCAAGTTTGGCGCGGGAGAGGTCATGGCAATTGTAGAAGGCGGCAGGGATTATGAGGTCACTGTGGACTTTGACAAGGCCGGTACCAAAAAGATGTTTGCTTCATTTGCCAAATTGAAAAAAAATGACTAAAATTATTGTAATTTTTATAGGAAAATTGGATATAATATGCTATAATGGATTTAACAAATAGCATTTGACAATTACTTTTGGAAAAGGAGCGGATTGAATTATGAGTAAAGTTGAAGAATTATTAAAGGACAACAAGCTTGCAGAGAAGCTCAGCATGGCAAAGCTTAATGACCTTCTCAAAAAAGAAGAGGAAGACAAGAAGCCTTCCAAGGCTGTTATCATATTTGCCATCATTGGTGTATTAGTTGCTGTTGCAGCAGCGGCATATGGTATCTACAGGTTTTTCACACCGGATTATTTAGATGATTTCGATGATGAGTATGATGATGAATTCGATGATGATTTCTTCGAGGATGAAGACGATGATGATGCTGAAGAGGAAAAAGAGGCACCAAAGACTAAAGAAGAGAAATAATCGTTTTTAGATAATGGGGGCTACATATGTAGTCCTCATTTTTCTTTATGTGTGAAGCAAGGCATTTGCAGTCAGGCATACAAAGGAATAATAAAGTATAAAGAGAGATAAGAATTACATGAAAAAAGGATTTAGAGGAACAGGAACCGTAGAAAGAGTAGACTTCCCAAACAAGGGAATAGCCGTTACAGATGATGGCGACAGAGTAATTGTGAAAAATACAATTCCGGGACAGAAGGTGGAATTTGTTGTAAATAAAGTAAAGCATCAAAGAGCAGAGGGCAGACTCATGGAGGTAATTGAGAAATCGCCTCTGGAGACAGAAGAGCCATGTCCTCACTTTGGAATGTGCGGGGGCTGTACATATCAGACAGTGCCTTACGAAAAGCAGCTTGATATGAAGCTTACCCAGGTGAAAAAGCTCATTTCGGATGCTATCGGCACTGAAAAAGAGTCAGGATATGAGTTTATAGGGATACATGGAAGTCCGAAAAAGAGTGAATACAGAAACAAGATGGAATTTTCCTTCGGTGATGAGTACAAGGATGGCCCTCTTGCGCTTGGCATGCACAAAAGAGGAAGCTTTTATGACCTTGTGACAGTATCAGACTGTCAGATTGTGGATGAGGATTTCAGGACAATATTAAAGGCAACACTTGATTATTTTTCAAAAAACAATATCCCATATTTCCACAGAGCAACACACAAGGGCTATCTGCGGCATCTGCTTGTCAGAAAGGCAACAAAAACCGGTGAAATCATAGTCGACCTTGTCACCACCACACAGACAGAGGGCTTCAACGAGGAGGAACTGCTCGCAGGCTTTAGATATGCACTTTTGACCAGGCACTATGACGGCAGATTCAATGGCGTTTTACACACAAAAAATGACAGCGTGGCAGATGTGGTCAAAAACGAGGGCACAGAGGTGCTCTACGGAGATTCATATTTCTACGAGGAGCTCTTAGGTCTGAAATTCAAAATCACACCATTCTCATTTTTCCAGACCAACTCACTAGGAGCGGAGGTGCTCTATGAGACAGCGAGAGAGTTCATCCTGGGAGGTGACAGGGATTCGCTAAACGGTAAAACAGTCTACGACCTCTACAGCGGAACCGGCACCATCGCGCAGCTTATGGCATCGGTGTGTAAGGAAGTAGTAGGTGTCGAAATAGTTGAGGAGGCAGTTTGCGCAGCAAAGGAAAATGCAGCTCTTAATGGTCTTGATAACTGTAAATTTATCGCAGGTGATGTCCTCAAGGTGCTTGATGAAATAGAGGAAAAACCGGATTATATAATTCTTGATCCACCACGAGACGGTATCCATCCGAAGGCTATTGGGCGGATTATTGATTATGATGTTGAGAATATGGTTTATATTTCATGTAAACCTACAAGCCTGGCAAGGGATTTGCAGATATTTATGGCCAGAGGGTATAGAGTGGAGAAGATATGCTGCGTGGATATGTTTCCGAATACTTATCATGTTGAGACGGTAGTACTGCTTTCCCACAAAAAGCCAGACGGACATATCAATGTAAAAGTTGAGTTTGGTGAGGGTGAGGGAAAAGTTCCGCTTGATAATATCGCTAAAAGAGCCGAAGAATACAAGCCCAAGGAACGAGTGACCTACAAAATGATAAAGGAGTACATAGAAGCAAAATACGGCTTCAAGGTACATACCGCATATATCGCAGAGGTAAAGAGAGATTTAGGCTTGCCAATGTATGATGCTCCTAATGCGGTAGAAGAATTGAAACAGCCGAGGAAGCATCCGACGGTGGAGAAAGTGGAAGCGATAAAGGATGCATTAAGATATTTTGAAATTATGGAGGAGATTTAATGAGTAGTTCTATATTTTTGAGTTATCCAAGACCATTTAAAAAAAGGCAAGAAGAATTTATTGAAAGAATAATTCATTATTTTGAAGAAAGAGAGTTACAACCAAGAACGTTAGGGGTGACAGATTATGATATGGATGCGCCATTAACAGCAATAAGAAGGTTGATGTTAGAATCAAATGGATTAGTAACAATAGCGTTTAGAAGAAGTTTAATTAAACAAGGAACAGGGAAACCGATTAGTGATATTGGCGAGGAGGAGTATGATTTATCCAATAAATGGTTAACTAGTCCATATTGTCAAATTGAACCGGCTATGGCTTTCCAATTGGGATTGCCTGTTTTAATACTGAGAGAGAAAGGGGTTATTGCAGAAGGAATATTAGAAAAGGGTGTTCTTGGGGTGTATATGCCAGAATTTGATTTGAATTGCAATTTAGATGATTATTTTAAATCTAAAGAATGGATACAAATAATTCAAAAGTGGGAAGGTTATGTCAGAAAAGTTGTGGATAACAAAGGGAAACCTCCTATGCTGTATTAAATGTTGTTTATGCAGTAGTCTATTACACAAACGGAATGGATGTTGTATTTTAAAATATCAGATAAATAGGACGGTTGTAGAGAAAAGTTGGTAAATAAAAAAACAAAGGAGAATATTTACATAGTAGAATGGATTATAAGTAATAAAGAATGGATATTTAGTGGCTTAGGTATAGCTATTATATCAGCTTTCTTTGCAATATTAAAAACAAAAACTCCTAAAGGTGGTGAGGGAAATCTTAATGTTAGTGGAGATAAAAATGTTATCGGGGATGGAAACATTCTTCAAATTACAAATCTTACAGAAGAAAAACAACAATCAAATATAAAAATAGTAGATATCTCTTTAAATGAAGATAAAGAATTTATTGTTGATATAAAATTGAGAAACATTGGAGACCAAGTAGCCAATATAAAAGAGATATCATTCGATATATTAGATTACTATAATATGATCAATCCGCAAATGACCCATTATCAATTGGTAGAATCCTCTCATACTTATGATGTGGTTTTAGGGAAAGAGAAACAACAAGTATTTAATGTTTCACAAAGTATAGGTGCAAATGAAGTCGATAGATTTCAGGTGAAGCTTGCAAGTTCTATAGCAGAAACGCGTATGGTTACGATTTATTACTTAACATTATCGATTATATATGATGAAGATAACAAAGTAGTAAAATCAGAGAAATATCTTTGGGCTGTTCCATCTATTAGTGAATATGCAGCATGTTACATAAGCCATACCAGCATGGAAATTGCGAAGAAAAATTATTTAGAATTAAAGAAAATGAATAACTACGATGCAATTAAAAGCAATCATTTTATAAGTATTCTTAAGAGTTATGAAGAGAATAAGTCAGATTTTTTGATTAAACATTAAGGATAAATGTAGTAGGTTATTGATTACTGCTATTCATATTATAAAGATAATTATATTTTTCTGTTGATTTGTGGGGATATGTCTTAAAATGACACGCATGTGGAGACTGTTATACTGCTTTCCCACAAAAAACCAGATGGACATATTAACGTAAAAGTTGAGTTTGGCGAGGGTGAGGGCAAAGTTCCGCTTGATAATATTGCTAAAAGAGCAGAAAACTACAAGCCCAAAGAGCGAGTGACCTACAAAATGATAAAGGAGTACGTAGAAGCTAAATATGGCTTCAAAGTACATACCGCATATATTGCAGAGGTAAAGAGAGATTTAGGATTATCGATGTACGATGCTCCTAATGCGGTGGAAGAATTGAAACAACCGAGGAAGCATCCGACGGCGGAGAAAGTGGAAGCGATAAAGGATGCGTTGAAGCATTTTGAGGTTATATAATGAAATTGTTTGTTATATAAAGGAATTTATGAGTGTTAATACTTAAGATAGTATGAAGGTGAGTTTGAATGGAATTTAAAACAGTAATTTTACGATTTAGAGATTTGGTAACTGAAAATAATGTTACTATAGATAGACATAAAGATATGATTGATAAAAAGGGATATGTCTGGTGGGGGTGGTGGAATAAGGGGAATGAGAAGCTCCCATTTGAAGAATTCTGTGTGCTAAAAGGTGAAATTGAGGGCAAACCAAAATATTTTTATCTTATGGATTCGGGACAGGAAAAGTTGTATAAGGCTGAATGCCTTGATATAAAATGTTCTGGAAGCGATAAGATATTATCGCCAGAATTGGAATGTACCCCCAATTATTATAATGAACAAAAGTATTATGCATGGTTTAAATTTGATAAAATTGAAGAATGTGAGGCTGATGAAGTTAAGAATTATACATATGTGAATGTAGATTCACTATTCGTAGAAAATCATTCTAATTATGAAAAATTTTATGGAAAAAGAGTTTATAATATTAAGGAAATGATTCAGCAAAACAGGACAATATGGTTTGTGCGGAACTATAATGAGAATGATGATTCTGATTATGAAATACAATTATTAAATTCTAGTGTTGTAGAGCCACATGACTTTAGTGACAAATATTTTGAAACTGGCAGTGACACTTTGTTATGGTTATCAGATTTGCATTTTGGAACAGATGATGTTTTTAAGGTTAAAATGGCAAAGGAAACAGATGTAACTTTAACTGCACATATTAGAAACGCATATAATGACCTTAACAAAGTGGGAGGCTTGATAATAACAGGAGATATCACATCACTTGGAAAGCCAGAGGGTTTCACCAAGGCAGAAGAATTTATTGTTGATTTGAATAGGAATCTTACAAGAAAACTTATATCTGAAAATATAATTTTTTGCCCTGGTAATCATGATTTTGTGCGTAAAAATGAGATGCTTGGCAATGGAGTTCCTGAGATGGTTTCAGAAAACCCAGATAGTATCAGTGCATATAAGGAGTTCTATAGTTCGATTCATAATTTGAATCCTAATGAATATATGGCATGTGGGCGTAGATTATTAATGTCTACAGGACGAACTGTAGAAATAGTAGCTTTAAATAGTCTTATTTTACAGCAATATAAGGATTTTGAGGGACATGGATTTTTGTCAGATAAACAGTTAGAGTATGTTGCAAATAAAATGGGATGGGAAGAAAATGTTCAAACAAATTCTGTTCGTATTGTGATAATGCACCATCATTATATGCCAACTTGTTTGGTTGAGCAGGTAGATGTAAAAAAGCCAAGTAGCGTTGTATATGATGCTGAGCGTCTTGTACAGTGGTTAGCAAAATATGACATTAAGTTACTTTTACATGGGCATAAGCATCAATCCTTTGTTTCTAAAATAGGGCATTTTGATAACAGCATTTATGAAATTGATGAAGATAGAATGAAAAATATATACGTTATTGGAATGGGAGGGACAGGAGCTTTTAATTGTGAAAATAAGTTTTCTACATTGACGTTTTGCAATGATCATATTGAGTTGAAATTTTTTAGAATATATGCTGATAACACTGAAACAGATAAATGTGTTCAAACATTGCGTATACCAATATAAAATTAGATGGAGGATAATAGATGATAAAGCTAGTAATTACAGATTTGGACGATACATTATACTCATGGATTGGCTTTTTTATACCAGCTTTTTATGATATGGTACAGGAGCTATCTCTATTAATTAACGTGCCTCAAGAGAAACTGTTGGAGGAATATAAAGCAATTCATCAAGAAGTAGGAAGTGTTGAGTATCCATTTGCAACTTTGAACCTCCCATCTGTTAAAAAGAAATATTGTGGAATTTCTGATGAACAAGTCAAAATTGAACTTAACCCTGCTTTTCATAAATTTAATTCTACTCGTAAAAAGTTATTAAAATTGTATCCGGGAGTAGAAGAGACTTTAAAATTTTTTTATGACAATAATATAATGGTTGTTGCATATACTGAGTCAGCAGAAGAAAATGGTTTTTATCGATTAAAGAAATTAGGGATTGATAATTATTTTAAGGAGGTATACGTATCTGATAGTTTGTATAAGCGCCCCGATACTATTCCATCATCTCCCAAAACACATATAGTACATGGCAAGAAACCTAATGCAGAGGTATTAAAAGAAATTTGTTGTGGGGAGAAAGTTTCTGTATGTGAAGCAGTGTATATTGGAGATAGTTTATCTAAAGACATGATGATGGCAAAACAAGCTGGTATTACATCAATATGGTGTGATTTTCCGAGAGACGATATTCGGGACCTATATAGTAAATTGGTAGCTATATCACATTGGAAAGAAGAAGATTTCCAGCGAGAGCAACAATATAAAAATGAGTGGAAAGAAAATGGATATATTCCAGATTATACTATTCATACTTTTGGAGAGTGCAGGGAAATTCTTTCTCAGATTAATAAGCGATGATTATATTGAAAAAGTTTATATATAAAGTTCATTGCTAAGGACTTCATATATCAATAGAAATACAGGCATTCATCGCAAATAGGTAGGAGTTCTCTTTCCTATGAATTGCCGCTTAGTTTCGAGCAGGCAGCAGCCTATCGAAAGGCTAACGGACAGTATGTAAGAAAAAATCAATGGAGAGATACCACTGTAAGGGTATTCATAGACATTGATTAACAGTTAAATACGATAAGCGTATCATTAGAAATAGTGGTACGCTTATTTTTTTGTCCCTTTTTGCAGATTTGTCCTTTCCCCTGCTTTCAAATATAATGAAGTTAAATAAGTGGAGGTGTGCTTATGAGAGATAAATTTAATCATCTGTATTTGGATAGCCACGAAAGAAAACTTTTGATACATAGCCTTGTAGAGTTAAAAAATCAGCTTATTCAGCAAGGCAGATATACGGATTGCGTTGACGAGCTTATTTTTAAGGTCATAAATGCATCGAGACTGCCGATTAACGTCCGGTGCTTACTGGGCGAATTTGCAAACATCGGGCAGATTCCACAGTTTGAGAAGCTGATTGCTACCATTCGTAGCCGGGAAATATCAGCTTCTATTATTTTGCAGTCAAAAGTCACAGCTAAAGGCTCTGTATAAGGGCAACGCATCGACCATTGAAGGAAACTGCGACACAATCCTGTTTTTGGGAGAAAAAGAGAAAGATACTCTGAAAGATCTGTCAGAAATTCTTGGGAAAGCGTAACTTAACATTTGCTGCCGGTAACCTCTTTTCTAATATGCATAATCAAAACTATAATGAGTTGTATATCAGCTTAACACAAGAGCTGGCTGGAAGTGAAATAAGAATGAATCGATTAACAGCATTTTTCCTTATTGAGAACAGTATAGATGCAGAAAGCATAGAATTACATCCTAAATTGAAAGAAATATTATTAGAGTTAAGATTGGACAAGGATTTGTTTGCACACTATTATGAACGAATACAGAAATTGCTCAGTTAATATATTTACATATCCCAGTTACTGGTATCCATCAGAGACTGGGATATTTTTATGCCTTTCTCTCCCCACAGGTGCACATGCTGAGAGTAGAAAGGCCTTTTTTATTTAATTAGCACGACCACGTAGGCGGGCAAATCAAGGAGGAAATCTTTATGGCATTTTTTAACTCAGCAGTAACAGTATTGCAGACTTTAGTAATTGCTCTTGGAGCAGGTCTTGGAATTTGGGGAGCGATTAACTTACTGGAAGGTTATGGTAACGACAATCCAGGAGCTAATGATCATGGTTAATAAAGAAGCAACAACAAAAAAGGACAAGGACAGTCAGTCACGCCGCTATTCCGTACAGCCGAGGGAAGATAGCAGAACAGGCGGCAGCCGTCAAGGGTAAAATGAACGGCGCATACTGCACCGCCATATGACAGCCGCCGCCCGTCCTGCTTTTGTGGCAATCAAGGGAGCGACAGACTAAAGTGCTGTCGCTCCCGCCCATTATGGCTAACTTGAAAAAGTAAATTCCAGTGCAGAAGTAAATTCCACACTCATTTAAAA
>ENA-OZSX01000232-OZSX01000232.1-human-gut-metagenome-genome-assembly--contig:-NODE-232-length-18833-cov-25.261636_pt1 | contig 18833 bp, 16 predicted proteins | sample MGYA00244131_ERZ653984 | MGnify/ENA primary metagenome ERZ653984 (study PRJEB26926, sample SAMN06164778) | human gut metagenome | biome: ENVO:00009003; feature: ENVO:2100002; material: ENVO:00002003...
ATTTCAAGTTTTCCGACCTTTCGACGATTGCCTACAACCACATGATGAACCATCAAGGTGGCTATAAGGTCAAGCCCCAGTTCTATGTCATCAACTTTGACGATCCTCGCAGAAGTCATCGCTGCAATCCTATTCACCCGGATTTCATGAGTGATATTTCCGATGCTTACGAAAGTGCATATACAATAATGCTCAACCTCAATAAGACGTGGGTCCAGAAGCAAGGTGACTTCTTCGTGGAGAGTCCGATTATCCTCTTTGCAGCCATCATTTGGTACCTAAGAATCTACAAGAACGGGAAGTATTGTACCTTTCCTCATGCCATCGAATTGCTTAACCGCAGATACGAGGATGTCTTTCCGATACTGACGAGCTATCCCGAACTGGAGAACTACCTATCTCCGTTCATGGATGCATGGCAAGGTGGAGCGATGGAGCAGTTGGCGGGTCAGATTGCAAGCGCAAAGATTCCGCTGTCACGAATGATCTCACCACAACTCTATTGGGTGATGTCCGCAAGTGAGTTTACACTCGACATCAACAATCCCGAAGAACCGAAGATTCTCTGTGTCGGCAACAATCCCGACCGTCAGAACATTTATGGTGCGGCACTCGGCTTGTACAACAGCCGCATCGTGAAACTCATCAACAAGAAGGGACAACTCAAATCATCCGTTATCATTGACGAGTTACCAACTATCTATTTCAAAGGCTTGGATAATCTGATTGCTACGGCACGAAGCAACAAGGTGGCGGTGTGCTTAGGCTTCCAAGACTTCTCGCAGTTGGTTCGCGATTATGGAGACAAGGAGGCAAAGGTGGTTATCAATACGGTAGGTAATATCTTCAGCGGACAGGTTGTTGGCGAGACCGCCAAGACTTTATCCGAGCGTTTCGGCAAGGTGCTCCAAAAGCGCCAGTCTATTTCCATCAATCGTCAGGATGTCTCTACATCCATCAATACCCAGATGGATAGTCTCATTCCGCCGAGCAAGATTAGCGGACTCACCCAAGGAATGTTTGTCGGCTCTGTTTCCGACAACTTCAACGAGCGTATCGAGCAGAAGATCTTCCATGCCGAGATTGTCGTTGACACCGACAAAGTAAAGCGGGAGGAAAGCCATTATCAGCCAATCCCTATCATCAACGACTTCAAGGATGCCAATGGCAATGACTGCATGAAGCAAGCTATTCAAGACAACTACAATCAGATAAAGGAGGATGTCAAGCAGATTGTCAAGGACGAACTGGAGCGCATCGCTGCTGACGAGAATTTGAAGCACTTGATACAGAAATAGGAACGACAAAGGCAGTGGATATTTGCCACTGCCTTTGTCGTTCCTATTCATTCAATAAGGCTTTACCTTTTGAGGTAAGCATATATTTTTGCCCAGGGTGTTTAGGATTCTCTGGGTGTAACTGTCCAACATATCCTTGCTCAATTGCTGGATATAGATATTTATCAAGAAAATGGGTCTTATCTTTCAAGGACATTATCTCCATTATCTCTTTTGCAGACAAAGTCGCAGTACCTATTACAGATATAACCTTTTTGAGCTGTGGGGTAGCTGTGGGGTAACTGTGGGGTAACTGTGGGGTGACTACCACACTGCTTCTATTATATTTAAAAACGACCCATACAAAATTACCATCTGTATTGATTTCCGGAGCAGGCAATCCGACACGCTTACATTCACCTACCATCGTGCTTATACCACGTCCCCAACTTTCCAAAATTTTACTCTTGTAGAGTACATTGGCAATTATTGGATTCTGTGGTTTGGAATCATGCTCCTCCATTAGACGCTCTATTGGCAGATCTGCAGGAAATGTTCCCGTATTTCTTATTTCTACCCGGTCATCATAAATGGCAATGCTGACTGAACTCCCAGGGTGATGATAGGACCTATGACAGAAAGAGTTGATACAACTTTCTCTCAAAGCCTTGTAAGGGATGCTCAGTTCCTCTTCACGATACAGACCATTTATCTTTCCAGACAATGAGAGGTGTTTAAAGAAGAATGCCATTGCTGCATCAAGCAGTTCATATATGTTGCCTTCCGCACGTTGGTTGTCAATAAACTCTTCCTTTGTAGTTCCCTTGAAACGTGCCATACGAAGCAAACACTGTGGATAATCATACAACTCTTTGCCGAACAATACGGCAGCGGCATTATTCAGTTTCCCGTCATTGAGTAAACGGAACTTTTTCAGAATGACAGGTATCTCCTCACGTATTGTCGTTTCAGGAAGTCTTCCGTTTCTTATTCCCTCTCGAACAGCACCGAGAATAGCATTTTCGTCCAGATCCGCTATTTTCAAGTCAGGATTAATCATCGCTTCCCAACCATACTTGCCACCTCGTTCCATCAATAAGTGATTGTACCGTTCCTGTGGCATGACGGTTGTGGTGCTTTCAATTCGCTGATAAGCTCTTCCTTTGTATGTGAAAGGACGCATAAAACGTTGCTCCTCAACAAAAATGACAATGACATATTTTTCAGTGCCGGGAATAGCAACATAGGTGATTTCTAAATCCACAAAAGGCTCTATACGATTGACTGCTTCTGCAATAGAACGTTTTGTACTGTCAGATACCGTTTGTCCTATGATTTTTCCATCGTCCTTTACTCCATAAAGGATTGTGCCGCCCTCACCATTGAGAAATGCGCATAGAGTCTCCATCGAACGATCTAATTGACCTGTCGATTCCTTAAACTCCAAGCTATTCCCCTCTTTCTTTATTGTTAGGGCTTCTATATCTTGATATGTCATGTTTGCAAGTTTTGTTACTATTAAAATTGCAAAAATACAGATAAATATCCAAAATTGGGTGTTTCTGTAAAAATCTTAATGATTATTATACAATTATCCCAAATAATGGCGCAATTTCATCGTCTCATTCTTTCCAATTCATCATCCCTCCGCATTTTGTCGTTCAACTTCTCCTGCATTCTGTCAAGGAAGTAAGTACGGCTATGGTTCTTGCGTCTTCTGATGTCGGTGTAGAAACGATAGCAGTCCTTGGCTTTGATACCAAAGAACTGGTACATGGCTTGCGCCAAGTCCTTGAACTTCACATCGCCATCATTCACGCTTCCCATGACGCAGATGCCATATACCATTTCTACAAGGTCAACGGCATTGCCAGTCCATTTTACTAATGGCTTTGATTCTGATGATACTGGCGGAGAGGCTTCTGAAGTTGATGTGGTCATATGAAGATGATATGTTGCTGCCACATGCTCTTGCATTCTTCGGATAAATGCAATAGCCTTGCGCACATACAAGCCTATGGTTCCCAAACAATCCTTTATATGGGGCATTGACAGATGAAAGTCAAGCTCGGTCTCTGCGTATGACAGTGCAAAGACCGCTTGCTTCACGTTAGTGCTGCATAAATCAACCACAACCTTGATAAACTCACGATATGAGTTCTCCAAAGCGTTACCACCTTTGTTCTTATTACCTGCATTCAGCAAGTTGAAAAAATCAGTCTCTATCAATATGTTGTATTCCATGTTGCTGTCTCTTTTATGGGTTTGTACTAATTTGATGTTTCTGTGCGCACATCATTTATTAGTCCAATACCTATGCCATTCCAAGACAGACTAAACAATAGGATGATGATATTTCCTGATAATCAGCAACTTTATCAAGAGAATAAGATTTTCACAAGGGAATTGCAAGCAGAAATAGTGTAAGGAAAACCGGACACTTGTCCAATCTTCCTTACACGGATCTTATACCGTTACAACTTGTTAGTTGGAATACCATACTCTTTCATGCGGGCATAGAATGTAGTATGGCTCATTTCCAACATTTTTGCCGCATCACGCTTGATGCCATTGCATTGCTTCAAAGCCCACAAGATACGCTCTCGATTGATCTTGCGTTCTTGTTCATCAAAGTCCAAAGCCTCTTCTGTCAATGCCGATTGTGACAACTGCAAGTCCTCGACATCTATTATCTCATTCTCGCATAACAGCATAGCTCGCATGATACATGATTTCAACTCACGCACATTGCCTGGCCATGTATGGCTTACAAGTGCCCTTTGCGCTTCCTTACTGATACATTTTATTTCTTTGTCCGTATGCCTATCATATAGTTTCAGGAAGAAGTTAGCTAATGGCATAATATCTTCCTTGCAATCTCGCAACCGTGGAATCTCAATAACCGCTTCGTGAAGTCGATAATACAGATCGCTTCTGAATCGTCCTTCCCGAACTGCCTCTTGCAGGTTTTCGTTGGTGGCGGCAATAATGCGCACATCAGCCACTTTGTCTTTTATAGCTCCCAATGGTCGGTAGCTCTTGGATTGCAACACACGCAGCAGCATCGCCTGTACGTCTTTCGGCAGGTTGCCTATCTCGTCCAAGAAAAGCGTACCTCCAGCAGCCAATTCAAAGTAACCTTTTCTTGCTGCGTCTGCACTTGTGAATGCTCCTTTCTCATGTCCAAAGAGAGCGGAAACGGCAAGTTCCGCAGAAAGCGTACCGCAATCTACTACCTCAAAAGGTTTGTCGGCTCTTTTGCTTTGCAGATGTATCTTTTCCGCTATATGTTCTTTGCCTGTTCCGTTGTCTCCCAATATCATAACAGCCATGTCGCTTTTAGCAAACAATTCTGCCATTTTGTATATACGGCGAAACTTCTCACTTTTGCGGTAAACAATCTTGTTATTCAACTCGACGAGTCGTTTCTGCTTGTCTATGATTTCTTCCAAACGTTCATAAACTACATCAAGCAATAATTTCTTCGGTATATAGTCTTCCGCTCCCAATTTCATAGTCCTCACAGCACTCATGCTTTCATCGTAAGATGTCATGATAATAAATGAATTCTGATAGCCGTTACTACGCATCCATTCCAACAGGTCGATACCGTTATCATTCCCCAAGCGCATATCCGAAATGACAACATCCCATTCAGAGGATTCCTTCACAGCTTTCAGACCATCTCTGTAATTGTAGCATAAGATTGTTTTCCATCCCTTCGCTTCCAACTTCTTGCCCAACATATTGCAAAATGTCGGGCTATCTTCAATGATTATTACTTTCTTCATGCTGTTACCTCCTCAATTTTCTTTTGTGCGGCTTTGATGATTGCCTCACCATGTGCGAAAACATCCTCAACCGCTTGGTTGATAACGTCGTCTGATGATGTAGAATCTTCAATCAGATCAAAGAGATGGTTCAAAGACTCGTCAGATTGTACCATCATCCACGAGCTTCTTGCGTGGTGAATGGCATCGGACATTTTCTTGCGGTTCTCCTCTTTGGCTGCATTACGGATACTGCCCAATGTGTCAGTCATTTCCTTTACGAAATTCTCCAAAGTCTCTTTTTCATTGCCGTAGGTCAGCAACATAGAGAAGTCTATTTGTTTTTCTGCTATTTTACCGTTCACACACTTTCTTGCAGTGTTTATCAAATCCTTGTCAGACATCGGCTTGAACAGGCAAGCGACAAATCCTGCATCAAGCAGTTCTTGCTCACTCACATTTGGTGCTGCTGTCATAACGACAACAGGAATGGTCTTGGAGTTACGCACGTTCACCATACGCATCATTTCCAGAATCTCAATACCGTTCACTTCAGCCATCTTCAAATCCGTTATCAGCAGATCATAAGATTTTTTGCGCATCATATCCAATAAATCCGTGGCATTATTACAAGTGTCACATACGATGCCGTTTGATGCAAATGCCTCACGAATGGTACTCAGTTGCACATGGCTATCATCAATGGCAATGACAGTAAACGAATCTTGTCGTTTCGTTCTATACTGGATTGGTTCCACATTCTGCTTTTCGGCTGCAGCCATAGGAAGACTAATGGTAAAAATACTTCCCAGCCCTTGGTGACTGGACACATCGATTTTTCCTTTCATCAGTGAAACGAGGTTCTTGACAATGGAAAGCCCCAAGCCAAATCCCGGTTGGGTGACCGCATTTCCCAATCTTGCAAATTCCTTGAAGATTTGTTTTTGTTGCTTGTCATCCAATCCTGTTCCTGTATCCTTAACCTTTAGCATGAACACACCATTCTTATAGGTTGTGGACAATACTATCTCACCCTTTCCTGTATATTTGATGGCATTGGAAAGCAGATTGCGTCCTATTGTAAGCACCTTTTCCTTGTCTCCATTGACAACACCATCTGCCTTATTGTTGACGCTCAATTCCAGTTGTTTCTTTGCAGCAAAGGGCTCATACTCCATCTTTAATTGCTCGGCAATGTCCATCATACGGAAAGGGCGTTCCTTGACGGTCGCCTTTCCATTCGCTAATTTGGAGTAAACCAGGAAACTGTCAATCATAGAAGTTAAGCCTTTCGATGTGTCAACAATCAAGTCGGCATATCGTTTGCTTTCATCCGTAGCATCATCAAGTCCGCTAATCTTGCGAGCATAATCCTTGATGGCAGACAAGGGACTGCGCATCTCATGCGTTACTGTCAGCATCACCTTTCTTGTTTCTTCCTTGCTCTTACGTGTCTTGAATGCGAAACGCCACACCAATAGGAATAATACGAAAAACACCAATATCAACAATCCTATCATCCCTATATAATAATAGGTATAATTGCCTTCCAAGTCTGCGATTTGTCGCTCACGAACTTTAATGCCTTTATCCACATTCTCATCAGCTATGCTGATTACTCTTTGCAACTGCTTGTTGATACTTTCATTTCTGTTTCCAAGACTATCCAATATCTCCACTACCTTACGGCTTTGCTGGTGATGTTTAGCAACAACCGTTTGGTTTAGGTTGGTGAGCATCTTTTCAGTTTGGGTTAAACGGTTGCCTGTTGTTACTGCATTTTCTTTCTTGCCGAACAATCTGCTGAAGAAACCTCGCTTCTTTGGCTCTGCCTGCTGTGGCATAGATGAAAGTCTTTTGCTTTCAGTCTTATTCTGCTCTACAATTCTTGGAACTTCTGCGGTCAGCTTTTCTTGAGTGGCATTCAGATCCTGCATGGCATCCTTTATATCCAGAAAGAGCTGTTCCTTTTCTGCAAGAAGACGGCAGATCGTATCAGAATCTTCTTTCGGACAAATACCTGCGATGCCTTCAAGCATACTGTCCACTTCCAATCGAAGCGAATGATACTCATTTACATCTGTTGAGTCCCAATCCGCAACCATTTCACCAAGCAGTGACAATTCCGTTATGTGCAAGTTTAAGTCATGCACATTCTTTCGCCACTGATGCAGTTCTGCATTTTTACACTCAATCTCCTTTCTGTCGCGCCATTCAAATAGGCCGATTACAATGGTACATCCTACGATGACGATGGCAGTCATGATGCCTAAAGCCATCCATCTACAGATATGCCCGGTCTGTTCTTTGCGTTCCATGTTGTTTACTTTTTACGTTTCTATTACTTCATTATTGCTTTGCACTAACATTTTTAATCGGCAAAGATAATGGCAGGAAGTATCAAAGACGAATATTTATATATATTATAACAACTTTTATGTATTTTCTTGGTAAAAACAGCATATCGTTAGAAAAAGAGCCATTATTGAATAATAACCATTGGCAAGAAAGCCAAAAGCTGACAAAGTGTAGATTGTGAGACTTAATCGAAAAAGGATGGCAAGAGTTTCAATCCTACCATCCTTTTGAATCTTATTGAAAAGTCTTTTGCTTTGTCAGCTTTATCAATGAGTAAATGAGAGAAACGTTTACCTAACTCTTACACCTTTACCATTCAGAACTTCACCTCTAAACTTTCTTAGTAATCTTTCTTGCATTAAAGGACTTCTTGTAGTTTACAAATCCATACTCCACTTTACAAGCACTTCTCTTGGATGAATTTAGAGGTGTATAATGCAATTCAACCTCCCATTATATAGCAGACTTTTCTATATAGTGGGAGGTTCAAATGTGTTCCTATTTGTATTTTGCATAGGCTTTTTCCAATCGTTTGTCATACTGATTCTGGGCATACCCAGAGCCATTATAATGTCGGGCAAACTCTTTCCAGTCAAGATTACGAAGATAGCCATCCCATCGGTTGCCTTTGATAAACCGAACAAACAGTTCCAGCTGCTTGCCCTCGCTTTCCGTCATCATCTCCACAAACTCGCTGACGGATTTACAACCGCTCACTTGATAGTTGAATCCCATAATCTGAGCCAATCCCCAACTTGCAGACGAATCGGCAGCTTCACGATGGATTGCTCTTGCACGCTCCAAACGGTCATATTCCTTCAAGCCACCTTGATAATGGGTCTTCGTCCATTTGGGATAGAGGATGTCTTCATTGCCTTTCTGATGTTTGGCAGGATCAATGCCTCTATTCTTCAATTGACTCCAGAAAATGTGTCCCTCAAATAGAATTGTAGGTTTGCCTACTGTAAGGTAACCGCCCTTGTTGCCTGTTTCTACTTCAAGCACAGCCTTAATTGCCGCAACTTCCACCCCAAGCAGCTCTGCTGCGTGTTTGAAATCCGATTCTGTGAGACGCAAGGAAGCCAAAGACTGGGCACTGTCACTTTGCAACATATCCCATGTGCGTTGACCGACTATTCCATCGGATACCAATCCGTAATCTTTTTGAAATTTACGGACAGCCACTTCGGTATCATTACCGAATATTCCATCAGCTCCTACGTGATAGCTCTTCTTACAGAGCAATCGCTGAAGCAACTCAACATCTGTACCAGATGCACCTCTTTTTAAAGTTTGCATAATTTCTAATTTTTAAATGTTATTGTCATTTTGACCTATTGTAAAACACGGCTTTCTTCTTCACCCCATTCTTTCCTGGAAGAGTTACTTCTGCCACAATGCCATCAATTGTTGGTTCTTTCAAGCAAATCATAAACAGGCTGTCTTTTCCACCAGAGAAAATAGTTAGATAGGTATCTCCACGATAGTCATGTCCCTTTATGATTTTCTTTCCTCCACTCAGTCGGTAGAAGAAACGCTGAGCATCAGCAATTCCCATATCATAGCAGTGGAAGACATTGCCATCCATCCTTAGCTTTGATTGATCTATCATAAACTCAAAACGTGTCGTTTCATCTTTCGGCTTTTCGCTTTTGAAGTAATTGTTGTAGATACTTCCACCTATCTGCAAAAGGGCAAGGATAAAAGGAACAAGATATTTCCACCAGTTCTTCTTCATGCCGTATTCTCCTTGTAAAAATATACTTTCATCGTATATTTCCTGTCTTTGCCGATGCGTAGCAGGGCTTCTGCGTTCATGCGCTTCCAACCTTCAGTCAGTTCAAGGACATAGCCATCGGCAAGTTCCATGCAGAACGTTGTCTTGTCTGCCTTGATATGTCTCTGCAACCATTCACGTTTCATGCACGACAGGTTTATGAGGAATAGGTAGGCATCCACAATGGTGGCAGGTCTGACTTCCCAAATATTGCGCCCTTGCCTTTTCTTTACCTTGACAACCCTTTCCTTCTTAGCCTTTTCCAAAGACGATATAATGGATTCTTCCAACAAGGATTTGTCCACGACTTCCTTGATAGTCTTTTCGCCAACAGAATCGTCCTCATCCTCTATGAGGGGACATTCCTTATCCACCCATTCGCTAAACTTTTTAACGACCGTGTCTCTTATTCTTGTCCATATTCTTCTCAACCACATTGTTCTATAGAGTTTATCGGTTAAACTTACTTGTACTTTCCACTCGTTTCTGTGCAGCCTCCACCTTAGCGAGAGCTTTCAGAGCCGTAGCCGACTTGTGCCTGTCTATATCCAACTTCAAAAGGCAATAAGGACAACGTAGGTATCCAGAAGTCAGCAACTCAGTGATGGTGGTTGGGATAAACTTGCCACATTGTGGGCAAGCCATACCTGGCACTTGCTGCGTCTGCTTATTATTCATCATGGTTTGCCTCCTTTCCTTCTTCTACCGCTTCCATCTGTAAATTGTTGGTAGTAAGATGCAGAAGGTTGGCTAAACCTCCAGGCATATCAGCCTGTTCCATCCTTACCTTCACTTTCATGTTGGCAGTAAGCGACTGTTGTGAACTGCTCTTGCGTGAGCCTTCGGCTTTTGCGGAAGCCATTGAGACTCTCAGTTTGACACCCTCTGCTGTTTTCTTCTGAGGTGTTGCACCTTTCTTTAATGAAAATGTGGCATCTGTATCTGCACTTAGGGCATCAACTATCTGAATGTCAAAATCGAAATCAGCTTCTTTTACTTGAAGCAATGGCAGAGGAACCAATGTCAGCAATGGTATCTTTACCTGCTGTTGATGTGTACCATCCACATCGTGGCTTTGATAGTTGAACTCAAGCATACGCAGTTCGCCAACCTTGCCTGTTTCCTTGTCGTATGACTCGAAAGCCAATTCCATCAGATAGCTCAAATAACGTCTGGTCGCAATGGAGTCTGCATCAATGGTAGCAGCCAACGGACCAGAGATAAGGTCTTTCAACTCCATCACTTGGCTACTCGTTCGTTTAATATCTTTTCCTGTAGGCATAATCTTTCTTTTTTATGGTTCTACAATATTTTTATTCCTCAGAATATAGTTTGATGTTATTTGGCGAAACGTGGAAGTGCAAGGTATGGATGCACTCCTCTGGCAAGTTTGCCAATTCTTCAGAGTTCAATGTCACATCTACAGATGGTATGATACGCTTGCGCTTCAAGTTGATGTCTTTCAATATCTTTGGCATCATATCTTTCAAGAAAGTCTCTAAGTTCTTTCGTATCTCTTTACGAGTCTCTTCTCCACTTGGTCTGTTGAAAAGGACTTGTAAGTCCTCATGTCCGAGCAATTTGTCATCACATACAGAAAGGATGCACTCAAGCAGAACTTTTTCATTGATGCGACCATCATCCTTGATGAGAGAAGTGAAACTCAGCTGCATAGCTTTTAGAATCTTACGGCTCAAAAAAGCCTTGTACTTTCTTTTCAAATTGTCATCTACAGCAAAGTTTGCCAACACTTTTGTGCTACTATTTGTACCTTCGTCGGGAAAGAGAGCTTGTAATACAGGAAGTGTGCTTTTGACTATTTCTTCAGCATAGTCTTTACTTACCTGTTTTGCCACCTTGCGCAACTGTGGATAGTTAATTTCATATTGCTCAGTTTGGGCAGAGTCACTTTTCACACCATAGCGCAAATCAAGCTCTACCTCACCAACGGCTACTGTCGGAAGAGCAAACTGCTCCAAGCGACCATTTTGCTTGTAAACATCCTCCAACGACATGGCATACATGTTTGCTTCATGTTGTGCCACTATCATATCACGGAGTATTGAACTGATTATAGTACTTAATTGAGCCATAAGATTCCTTTAATTTACATTAGATTATGGGTTGGTGGTATCGGTTTTCGTGCCAGACTCAGCATTCTTTACCTCAACCTCAACCTTTTTCTTTCCAGCAGTAACAATATACTTGTCCGCCTTAGTTATTTCAAAGACAACACTATCGTCACTTTCCTTACCTGTCAAGCCTTCAATCTTGATAGACTTTGGCTCGAAGATTCCCTTGTTATTCTTATATGTTGCAATAAGAGTGACCTTGGCATCCTTTTCGTTAGGAAGTGTCAATTCACGAGCACTAACTTCTAAGGTTCCTTCTGGGTCGGAAACATCAAGAGAACTGCCAAGAAGTTCAAGAACTTTGGCAAGACCAGCAGGCATACTGTCTTGACCAGCCTTTACAGCGACATCCATTGTGTACTCAACGCTGTACTTTGATTCTTGAGTTGCTTTGGAGTCTTTCTTGGATGAATAGCTGGCGTTCATCTTGGCATTTACACGGAAAGGACCGATTCTGCCACCAAGACTTGCCTCTACACCAACGTCAGCGGAAGAACTACTTGACTGCTCACTAACACTTGAAGAGGAAGCTGAGATATTCGCCTTGAAGTTGATGTCAACATCACGAATGGCGATGTACGGAATAGGTACAATCGTCAACAGCGGAACATTCAACTGAACCATACGACCGTTCTGCATGAATTGGAAAGAAACGTTTACAGCTTCTTTCTGACCAGTCTTTGGGTCGGTGTTCAATCCTACTTCTTGAATAAACTGCCATGATGTCTGCGCAGCCATAGCTTGCGCTTCGATACATGCTTTCAATGGACCTCCGATAATACTACCGAAGGGAATCGCCTGCAACGCACTGGTTGCTACTTGCGAAGGAGTTGTGTCAATTGCCATAATTTATTGATTTAAAAAGTAAAACTTAGCCAAATCGGTCACCATAGACATATTAAAGTCTGATGTTCCAAAAGGCATTGTCCGAGGATGCGATGAAAGAAGTTTGCCATATAGACCTAATTCAACAGAATGTTCATTCGTTTTCTCAAACATTTCGTTTTTCCAATAAGTTACACCAGAAATCTGTTTGATTTCATCAGAAACAGCAGAATCATTCTTAAGATACAAAGTTCCTAATCGTGCAAAGAATTCATTTACAGCCTCATCACCATTAAGAGCATTTGTACGCAAATTACTTACCGCATCCGAAGAAGCCAGTAAATGCATAATTTCATGACAAATAAGATGAAGCCCCATTTTAACATTCGCACTAGTGTTGATTATTGCATATTTCGAGCCTGAAATGTTCGCTGCAAATCCATAAACATGTCCACCAACTTCTATCAGCTGATCTATAGTGGCTTCCAAAAGTTGTAATGCAGTTTCTTCGATACTACAACTATTTAGTAACGCTTCTGTTACATTTACATTGTGCTTTGGGCTCATATAAAGTTCCATTACACACAAAAACTCCTTTTGAGGAAGACAAATAACATTGATAGAATCTACGATGTCATCCAAGCAATCCAAATCAAGCTCTTTTAACATCACCTTTATGTTTTTCTTCAAAAACAAGATGCCGTCAGACAAAGCTACAGGATTCCAAATAGACAAGAATCTTTCTTGATTGACACTTTCTCTGAAACCATGATAAGCTTTTGAAACAAAATCTTCTGTCATAACAATTCAATTATTTCCCTTACTCGTTTACTATTAGGCTTTTCAGGACCCGCCTCTCAACGTTGATGGTGCAAAGATATAGCGAAAGCCCGACTGGTGCAACTATTTCCACCAGACGGGCTTTGCGTCCATCGAATAGGCTATTTCTGCCTATTATTCCATAAAAATCTTACTTGTTTCGGTTTCTCGAACCCCAAAAGTGAAACGAGGACTTCAAGGCATCACGATACTTATCGCCGATGTGTACTTCCATACCATTCTCCAAAACGACATGCCCATAATAGTACATATCAATGTAGCGAATGTTGACGATGAAAGAACGGTGAATGCGCTTGAACATGTTCGGGTTCAACTCTGGCTCAATGTCACCCATAGGACAAGATTGAGTGTATCGTTTGCCGTCAACCATGTGGATAATACAGTTGTCCTTCATTGCCTCAATATAAGCAATGTCACTGACGGTGATGCGCTTGCATCCCATACCACAACTAATCAAGAATACATCGGTAGGGTACAAACACTCGTTTGGTACTTTCATTTCTGTTTTCATAACGATTTTGTTTTGAGCACCTCACGATTGACGCAAAGGTACTTCAAACCATGAAAACAGGTAGCACGAAACCACCACACTGCCATATCATCCACCCAACAGGTATCAAGACACGATGAAGGGTCTATACGCCCACCTATCATCGTGGCATATAGACCCTTGTCGTTTCCCGTGAAGTGCGGGTGAATATATGTTACTGAGCACCTTATACTCCTGCCCAGCTTAGGAGTAAAACTTCGGTTAATGTTCGTTGCGGGCGGAACTTTTCCGCCCGACGGTTTACGGTTTCCTCAAGGTAGGCAATGCTCCGTTTAGTTCGTAACGCCACTTTGAGCCTGCGTTCTGCAAGGCGCGGTTCATGGCATCAACGGCTTTCTGCCAGGTAACGACAGAGCCGTCCACCTTCGTGGCTTTGGTGCTTTCCCTATTGTAGCCGATGCCTTGTTCTTGATTGTTCTTCCAGTAGCAGGCGGTCACGGTGGTGTAGTTATTTCCCAAAAAGCCGCCGATATGCATATAGCCAGTGCTACTACCCGTACTGGTTACGTTGCCCGTGGCATAGCAGGCAAGGAGGCTGCTTCCTGCGTTCATTCCCACCAGACTGCCGCCAGCGATATTCTTTTTGGGGTCCATTTCTATGATCACGTTGCCCGTGGCATAGCAAGCGGTCAGGGTGGCACTCGAATTCGTCTGACCTGCCACGCCGCCGACATCGACCGTTCCCTTCACTGTGGCAGAGGAACTGCATCCGGTGATGGAACCGCCTATTTGAGCACCCACCACACCGCCGACATACACCGTGCCGCTGACGCTGCCCGACACCGAGCAGTTTTCAATGGTGCCCCAGCTATATCCTACCACGCCGCCAATACTGCCGCCATATATTTGATTGCTTGTTATCTGTACGCCCTCCATCACCACGTTCTTCACCGTACCAGCTCTATTGAGCCAGCCGAACAGACCCGCATATTCGTCATTTGTCGTAAAGGTCAGCCCCGTGATGGTATGGCCGCCGCCGTCGAAGGTGCCGGTGTATGAGTTGTCGAAGCTTGTGCCTATCGGCATCCAGTCTTTGCCCGTCAGGTCAATGTTTTTGTCGAGGGTAATGTTAATGTCGGTCTTACCTCCGTTCACTAATTTGGCTATATTCATCAGGCCATCAGCGGAGGTCACGGTGTAGCTGCCGTTGCTCTCTATGGTATAGCCCAGGTCTTTTGCCGCAGCGAGGGAGACGGTGTAGGTATATTCACCGCCCGCCTGCCAGACGGTAGCATTCTTCATCTTATAAACGAAGGTCTTGCCGTTAGTGAAGGTGCAGACGATGAAGGTCGTGCCAGCTGCCACACTTTGCGGGGCTACGATGGCGGTGTAGGTGTTGCTGCCCTTGCTGTACGGGACGATTATATCCGGGTTGTCGCCTTCGGTGGAGAGACCCGTCAGCTGCACGGATGCCAGTCCCTCGGTGTAGTCCGTCAGAACGATGGTCACTCGCGCCGTGCGGTGGGTGAAGCGGAGCGTGGGGCTACCGTAGGTCACCGTCTGTACGTCGGCTACGATGAGGTCGCTGCCCTCAAAGTCCTTCTGGGCACTTTGGTTGGCTTTTACCTTCACTGCAGGCGGAGTAGTCTCGCCCTCGGTGTAGGGCCACCACGCTGTGACGGTGATGTCGTTGTGGTTGGTCCAGTAGTACGGGTCGGTGGAGGTCAGCGTGGCGCTGGTGGGGTCGGCGGTGATGGGCGTCACGTCGTATGCCTTCACCGTGCCGTCCATCAGGACTGCTACGCTCTGCACACCCTCCCAATTGCCGTCCACCGGGGCACGGGTGCCGGCGGTGGCTGTCGCGGCGGGGTTCAGCCCCGTGGCGGTGAAGACGATGGATGTGCCTTTCGCCCCTTCCGACAGGAAGCCCGCTTCGTCCTGTGTGCAGGCGGCAAGGCCGAGCAGCAGGACGAGGGCTGCGAATATATGGATGTTTGTTCGTTTCATGATGCGTGTTGTTTAGAGTTCGTTATTGTTTCTTTTGCAGTACGGGCAGGCCGGCGGTGCCGAGTGCCCACTGGTAGTCGTTGTCGGTGAGGGCGGTGTTCATGCCGTCGACGGCTGTCTGCCATTTCACGGTCGCGCCGTCCACCTTCGTGGCAACTATCGTTCCTCCTTCATTACGGAGTACTCCTTGCTCGGCATTGCCTCCCCAATAACAGGAAGTTATATTCTTGTAGTTGAAACGCGCTATAGTTCCACAGCCAGCCTCATCTTTCAATGTGCCGTTGAACCAGCAAGCGATGATATCGCCATAATTTGCATTGGCTATACCACCACTATGTACAGTAAGTTTTCCCGTCACAGAGCAGGCAATGATTTGGCCATGATTTCGGTCCACCATTCCAGCAGCTCCTCCACTACTGCCATCCAGATTCACATCTATGAGTTGTAGGTTCTTTATCACTCCACTTTGATTTAAAAAAAGAAAAAGTCCATACCTCGCTGCTGAAAAGTTTAATCCCGTAATGCGGTGTCCCTGCCCATTAAAGACGCCGGAGTAGCCTGGCCATGTGTCTAAACTTGTCCATTCCCTACCCGTCAGGTCGATGTCGGCGGTGAGGGTACAATTTATCGATTCATCTTCTTGTATGGCTTTGTTCCATGCCAGCAGACCGTCAGCGTTATAGACCACGTAACTGCCGTCGTTCTGTATAGAATAGCCCAAATCCTCAGCTGCGCCGCTCTCGCCGCCACCGTCAGTCCAGTCACCGATAGTGCAACCCTCTAACGTCAGGCCGGTGGCGTTCACCTTAACGGTATATTTATAGCGGTTGCCCGCTGCCAGCACGATGTCGTTCTGCGGACGGAAGTAGAAGGTGCCGCTGCCGAGCTCCACCCGGACGAACGGCTTGCCTGCCGCAATAGTCTGCGGGGCGGTCAGTGCCTCGTAGGTGTTGCCGCTTGCGTTGTAAGTCTTGATGGCGGTCGGGTTACCATTATCGGCGGACAGGCTCACGAGTCTCACCGTGGCACCAGCGACGCTCGTGAATCCTGTGCCGGGCTTCAGTTCGATTGTCACGCGTGCCGTGCGGTGGGTAAATTCAAGAGTCGGGTTGTTAAATTCCACCTTCCGGTTCTCAGCAGAGATGAAGTCGCTGTTCTGGAAGTCAGCCAGTTTGCTTTGGTCTTCTGCCACCTTCACGGCAGGCATCTGTGTGATGTCGGCATTGTCGAAGGGCCACCATGCCGATACGGTAATCGGGTCGCGGCTGGTCCAGTAGTGCGGGTCGTTCTCGCGTGAGAGCGTGGCGCTCGTATTGTCAGCGGAGTTAGGCGTTACGGTGTATTCCTTTACCACGTCGCCCATCTTGAGTGCCACAATCTGTACGCCCTGCCAGTCGCCGTCCACGGTGGCACGGGTTGATGGGGCAGCCTGCGGAGTTGCCTCCACGGGCAGTCCGGTGGCACGGATGACAACGGGATATTCACCTTTGGACAGACGGTTATCGCCAGCCAGTTCATCCTGCGTGCAGGCGGCGAGGGCGAACAGCAGCGCGAGGACTGCGGGGATAAATAATCTATGCCTCATAATTCTTCATTCTAATCGATTAATTATTAAAATCCTACAGGTCAGCACCCACATCTCCACCGTCTATATCGTTCCACTTTGCAATGGTGGCTTCGCTGACTTCAAGGACTTTGTTGCGTACCTTGACGGTATAGGTATAGTTGTTGCCCGCCAGCAGTGCGCCATCGGGCATGGTGAGTGTGGCATGATATTCCTGACCTTTGTAATTCACAACCAACGGCAGTGATGCAACTGTCTGTGGGAAGAGGATGATCGATGACGTGAGATTGCCGTCTGCCAAATTCATGGTCAGTTCTCCGGTCTGTGCCCCGTTGTCTGCGGTGGCAATACCGTCGGCCGTGTTGAACGTACCGGTGAGTAACAATCCGTCCAGCGTGTAACGTTCAGGCTTGACCACGCTGAAATCCACGCCGTCGCCCGCCTCGAAGGTAAGGGTTATCCGGCTCATGCGGTGTTGGAAGGAGTTGTCTTCACCGCCTTTGCCGGTTTTGTCGGTGAAGCTCACTACCGGGTTGTTTTTGTCTCCCGTGGCTCCTGAAGCAAAGAGGAAGTCGATGGCAGGCTGGTTCTGCTGTGCCGTGGCATCGGTTGTGGCTGCGAGGATGCCTCCCGTCGTGTTGTACGGATAGTAGGCACGGAAAGTATGGGTCTTTGTATCTTCGATATAGATGACCTTTCCTTCTGCCTCAAATTTCCCGTTCTTCAGGATAAAAGGCACGTTGCCGTACTGGGTATCGTTGCCGATGTCGGTGATGCCGATACGGTCACCGTTGTCCCAAGTGGTTCCGCTGGCACGGGTGGCGAGGGCGATGCTGGCGGTAAACTGGGCGGCCACGGGGTCACCGTTCAGGTTCTCGTTGTCGTTGTTGCAGGCTGCCAATGCGAGGGCGAGTGCTGCAAGTGCAAAAAATCTTATCTTCATTATATCTGTTATTCAGCTATATTCTCATTGTCGTTTTTAACCTCATTCCAAGGTTTGATAGTACCTGTAAGTTCCACGTCAGTTCTGGTCAGCTTCACGGTGGTGTAATTGTACATATTACCGCCCTTGAGTTCTGAGTCCATTTTCCAGACGAACGGAGCATCATGCCCATTGTCCAAGTCAAACTCGATTTCTCTGGTCGTTGATTTCGTTGGAAGCAGGATGGCTTCGTATTTCTTGCCGACTTGGACAGCTTTCATCTGGATGTTGGTAGGATTTCCTTCGCCAGAGATTAAGCCATCTGCCAAATTGAAGGTGGCTGTGGTATTCTGGTCTTTAATGGTGACCTTCAATTTATTGAGATCGTCTTCCGTCAATCCATTACCTGGCTGAACATTCAGAACCAAGTTACTCAACATATGGTTGAATTTCAGTTCTACCTGTGGTATTGATTTATGGCATCCTTTAGCCTGGGCATACATGAAGTCGATAGCTTCCTGACTCGTCTGGTCAGCCACATTGAGTGCCACTTTGTAATCGCTTACCGTAGTATGTGGATAGTAAGAATAGAAGTCCACATCTCCATCTATCGGGAAGAAAATAGTCTTACCTCCAGAAATAGGTGAAAAGGCACTACTTCCACTTGTCTGATAGCAAACATTGTCAACTCCCTCACTGATTGCATCCGCAGAGAGTGTCTTGCCAGCTTCTATCATAAAGATACCAATCTTGTCACCATCAGCCCAGTCTTGACCGGCAGCACGGGTGTTTACGCTGATACCACCAGTAAACTGCACGGCTACCTTATCGTTCTGGGTAGAAGGTACGGTGTCTTCTGTACTGCATGAAA
>ENA-OZSX01000234-OZSX01000234.1-human-gut-metagenome-genome-assembly--contig:-NODE-234-length-18774-cov-25.008494_pt1 | contig 18774 bp, 29 predicted proteins | sample MGYA00244131_ERZ653984 | MGnify/ENA primary metagenome ERZ653984 (study PRJEB26926, sample SAMN06164778) | human gut metagenome | biome: ENVO:00009003; feature: ENVO:2100002; material: ENVO:00002003...
TTTACGTTCCAACCTCTCTTATTCTCCTTTGGCTGCTTTAGAGCTTTATGTTAATAATTAAAAATCCCAGAATTATGAGTACAAGAAGAATTGAGTGCAAAGGTGCAGCGTTTATGGAAAGAGTTTTCGCAAAGATGCAGGAAATGTATACACACGTCGAATTTCTTAGTTATGACGGAAAATTCCTCACTGTAGCCTTCATCGCCTGAAAATGCCGTGGCAGCACTATTATTGTGCGTGTCACGGCTCAAGACAACCAATAAAATTAGAATTATGGAAAAGAAAAAGCTTACAGAGTCTGAGAGGATAGCCAAAGTAATCCTCCCAAAAATACAGGAGATGCAGAGAAGAACATTTTTTGACAAGCATCTGGGCATATCTATTGTGGTAGATCCCTGCATATCTGCCCAAATCGGCGTTTGCGTTGGCTACAATAAGGACAAGAAAGACGTAGATTCCCTCACTTACAATGAGTATTTCTCATTCAATCCGTTCTACAGCACAGAAGAAAACGACGCAAAGTTCGAGCGCCTTGTAGCCTACGTGAACGAGAAAGCCGGCAAGTAAGCCACAGCCTAAAACCCCCACGATCGTGGGGTCTATTAACCAAACAGAATTATTATGACACAGGATTATTTCGTGTTCCCTCCTTTTGAGGTGTACACAGGCGAACAACTTACAAAAGAAGTCAAACAGAGTTTAAATGCCCGTGGTTTGAAATGCGTTGCGATTGTCTTCAACTGCGAGAGTTACGAAGATTTCGAGCGCAGATACTTCGGCAGATAGCCTAAACAAGCGGAGATACAACTCCGCTACTATTAACCAACAAAATTATAGAATATGGAACAAACAAAAAAATTGACGGGCTATGTACTCGTCGACCCAACTGACGGAGGTGTATTGTGCAGTTATTCAGCAACTAACAATAATTGTACTTCTGCAAAAATGGAGGCTATCCATGATGCAGACGAGAGAAAAGTGTATGGTATTCCAATGGAGGTTTACGCATGTTACGATAACGTGTATTCCGAAGAAACAAAAGTCTACCCACGCTTTGAAGTGGTGCCATGTGGCATTAGAGATGTTTTCGGTGGTAGAATGTGGTTTTGCGTGAAGCCTAACAACCCACACGAAGTTGTCTACTTTGATACAAAGCAGAAGTGTGAACAGTATATACATAAGTATCACAATTCAGACCCACATCTCCTGAAAGTATTACGTAATACTCATGGCAGGTCAATTATTTATGCCTAACCCAAGGGGAGCCAGTCTCCCCCACTACGAACCAACAAACAAAGAATTATGACAAGAAGAAGCAAGACGCTGCTCCAGCAGGCAAAGTACTACGAAGTACATGACGAGATGGAAATGATGTGCCTTATTTGGGAGGCATGGGTAAACGGGAACTATTCCTATTTCAAGAGTTATTACCGCTCATTGAACATGGAATCCCGCCGTCGTTTCATCGGATTCATCTACAACCAAGTTGACGGATACACATTCTACAGAATGGTAGACATGCTCATGTTCGACAAACACTAACAAGCCCAAAACAATCCTTACCCGTAAGAGTAAGGATTTCTACGAACCAAAACATCAAGAATTATGGAAATAACAATCATGGATTATCAGACAGCCACCATCCGAACAATCAAAGGCTGTCCCGACGAGTGGGAGACAGAGCAGATAGAATACTATCTCTACGAAACTCTCGGCTACCGTTCGAGCGACATCTACTACATGTGCGGAGAAGCGATTTCTCACACAGAGGATACGTATGTTCCGCAGCCCGAGAAACCGACGCCATACAAGAAATGGACAGAGATTAAGGAGAAGCATCCCGACTGCCTGTTGCTTTTCCGTGTCGGCGATTATTACGAGTGTTACAATGAGGATGCGGTCAAAGCAGCCGAAATCCTCGGTACTCCACTCATAAACAGGCATACAGAGAAACTCAACAAGATGACAGGCTTTCCTAACTACAGCCTCGACAAGTATCTTCCGAAGCTTATCCGCGCCAGTCAGCGCGTCGCAATCTGCGACCAGCTGACAACGCCGCAAAAGTAACTCTTCAGTACGGGCAACACCTCCTGTTTGTAAAGCCTAAAACGATGGGGATGACATTCCCCATCACACACAAACCAAAACCGCAAGAATTATGACAGAAAAGGAAAGAAATGAGTTAGATGAAATCCTGACGAACGACCCGTTACTCGCTTGTGACGTGATAGACGAGAAATCCAACTATCAGTACACCGTGAAGATTATAAAGTGGACATGGGGAGACAGATACAGCGTGTGTATCAATGACAAAATCGGCCATGCACTCGTAGACTCTCCTCTCATGGATGAAGACACCGCGCGTGGTTTTTACGACCATGTCGTTTCCGCTTACCGCATCGCCTGAACATAAGGATGCTATTTGTCATCAAGTAGCATCCTTAACAATTATCAACCACTTAAAACATTACGGATTATGAAAATACTACAAGACAAAGATTTTAACGTCCGTCCCGATTTAGGAATGACGTTGTCACGTCTGAAAAGACGTAAGAACAAAGAGTACATCCTACACTTCCGCTGTAAGGAAAGCAAGATGTCGTACACAGTAGGCATTAATACAGACCTTACAGTATGGGGACGTGTGTATAATGACGCTGTTCCCATCTGCTCTGACAGGAAAGAAAGTCTGCCAACATTCAAGGTTGCGTACAAAGTATTCCTTGACGCTTGCCATGAATGTATGCGAAGAGTTGAGCGCGACTCTCTGAAATACACGTAGGACAATACAGCCACCTAAACCGCCTCCCTTCGGGGAGGTACAAATAACCAACAAACCGCAAGAATTATGAAAACGAACATCCACATCCCCTGCCCCATCAACGAGAAAGACCTATGCAGCGACGTTCTCTTCGACGACCTTTTCGACGATAATGCGTATTGCTGCGACGGACACGGCGTGCTGATAGGATTTGTCCATCGTCACGTTGTCAAGATGACGTACAGATACGGCTCAAATGTCGTACACTTCGAAGTCCTCGACCATACGCTCAGTCCTGACATCAAGTCACGGATTAGTCAATGGCTTGAAATCGTCCGCACCGGTGTCAATGAAAATTCCCTTGATGCTAACACAAAGCTGAACACCATCGTCTTGTACTTCAATTATACGTGCTCTGGCAATATCATCTTCGAGTACAACACAGACGAAAAGTAACCGACCTGAAAAGCCTCCATCCTCGGAGGCACACACAAACCATAAAAACCAATTTGAATTATGCTTAGAGACAGAAATTGCGACAAGAAATTCGAGCGCACACTGCTCGCAGAAATCAGCAGAGCCAAGATTGCAGCCCGTAAGATGCACAACAACCGCATGATCGGTTACGAAGACCCACGCGCGGAGCGTGACTTCCATCGTGCCATAATCGAAATCGTGAGCATAGCTTATCACGATTAGCACATTGCTGCCCGAATCATCCTGTGTGGATAACACACAGGAACATTACCAACCAACATACGATTATGAAGAAAAGAACTTACAAGACTCTTGCCGGTCTGCTTAGAGCGTACGACAAGAAGCAGTTTACAATGGACGATTTTCTGAGCAAGCGGGGGATACACGACCGCAAGTCCGGCGAGTGGATTGATTTTGAACTTACCGACGACGCTCTACGTGAGCTGTCTGACGGATTCTGCCGTGCACTGTGCTGCCAGAAAAGAAAGTACGACACGGTGTTCCACAACATGAAGTACAATAGAATACTCAACCGTGGTATACTTTCCCGTCTGTGGGTCGAGCTTTGGAACAACAAGCCAAGCTTTACCTATTGCGTAGCACAGAACGGAGATTACGAGTATCCGCTTGTCAAGAGAATCCTGTATCGTGGTTATTAAGTCTAAGCAAATCCCAAAAGTGTGACACACCCGAAAAGGATAATGTATTAAGAAAGCTTATCGCCTGAAACTCAATCCCCACCCTCAACAAAGAGAGTGGGGATTTCTATTATCAACCATTTAAAAATAATAGAATATGATTTACATTAAGAGTTTCAAGAATTACGACGAGTTCAAGCAGTTGTTCGGTGTCGTAAAGCACGGCAACGGCGTTGTGTCACGCAAGAACAAGATTCTCTTGGCTTGCCTCAAGGACAGAAAGCTCTTCCACTGGTGGCTCGGCTTCAAGGAGTGGTGCGACAGAACAGGCAACAAATGCCTGTATGAGGACCACGACTACCTTCGTGCCACCAACATGGGCGACCTGAAGGCTTTTGCCAAGCATATGGTAAGCTGTCTTGTATATAACGACCCAGACAATGAAGACACATTGTATCAGATTTATTTTGGTAACGACTTCCCCTACGCCCTCTATTCCACTACGCTAAGCCTTGACAGTCTCAATGGTATATGTACCGACGGAGACTCCAAGTCCATACGTTACGAGAATATAGAGCGCGGAAGAATCTTCAAGATGAAGGCAGGCGAGTTCATCACCAGATGTATCGAGGAGTGCCGCATCCCGCGCGAATATATGCCTGAACAGCTCAAACGCTGGATAGGCGAAGAGTTCGCACGTGATTGGCAGGCCTATGCAGAACAGCGTGTCAGCAACGATTACACCCTGCATGTTGACGACGATTTCGAGGCTATCTATGATAGCGGCCGCTGTCTTGGCGACTTTGGAAGCTGCATGACAGACAAAGGACATCACACCTTCTATCGTGACGCCATAAAAGCCAAGGCTGCCTACATCACCGACGAAGACGATATGATTGTCGCCCGTTGCATTGTCTATACTGACGTATGGGACGAGAACAACAATCATTACCGCCTCGCCGAGCGTCAATACTCTTCCGGTCAAGACGATGTCCTCAAGCAGATACTTGTTGACAAGCTCATCAAGGCAGGCGAGATTGACGGCTACAAGAGTGTCGGTGCCAGTTGTCGAGATAACAAGAACTTTGTCCGAAACAACGGCGAGTCAATGCACGAGCTTAAACTTCACATTGATTGCTGTCTCGAACATGGCGACGTTCTCAGTTTCCAAGATTCATTCGTCTATTACGACTATAACGACGACAGGTCCTACAACGACTCTTCCGTGTCTTACGATTACGAACTCGATTCCACGGATGAAAATTTCGAGCTGGATGGCAATTATTCCGATTGGAACGAGTGCATTATTCCTGAAGGCGATAGCGTTTACGACGACTACTACGAAGATTGGATGTATAGCAACCAAAGCGAAAACGCCATATATAATGGTAGACGCATCAATGTCAATGGTAGCCGCATAGAAGGAGACTATCGCTGGCGCTGGTCTGATTACGAGGACGCTTACCTGTTCGAAGACGAGTGCTGCTACGTAGAGAGAGAGGATGATTATCGCCTCCTTGGAGACTGCGTAGAGGACTTTGACGGCGAATATCAGCTCGAATCAGCCTGCAAATGGTCTGATTGCCATGGCGAATATATCCATGAGGACAATGCCGTATGGAGCAGCATCGCCGATTCATGGCTTGACCGCGGAAAAGACTCCAAATGCGCCGAATGCGGCGAGTGGTATCCTGGCGATTATGACGGCGAGTGCTATTCAGACATCACCGATGAATACTATTGCTCCGAGGAGTGCGCCGACAAAGCCGAAGCCGAGTACAGAAAACAACATGCTCTTGTTGTTGTAGCCTAAAAACAAGGCAGGAGGATTTTCCTCCTCCTGCCTTCCAAGTACAACCATTTTAATTTCAAAAACAATAGAATTATGAAAGAATTGAATTTTGACCTGCTCAAGAGTCTTTATTGCGTATTCTCTCCAAGCGACGAGGAGAAGCGCATGCGTCGTTTCATCAAGAAGCACATCAAGAACACTGTTCCCTCGGCCATTGTCACACAGGACAAGTACGGCAATCTCTTCGTCACCAAAGGCGAGGCAGAGAGCTATCCTTGCCTGTGCGCACACATGGATCAGGTGCAGCATCTTCACCCCAAGGACTTCGTGTGCGTTGAGAGCCAAGGAGTCATCTTCGGCTACTCGCCAAAAGTCCGCAAGCAGTGCGGTCTCGGTGCCGACGACAAGAACGGCATATTCATCGCCCTGCAATGCCTTGAGCGTTACGACGTTCTCAAGTGTGCGTTCTTCGTGGGCGAAGAGATTGGATGCGTAGGCTCAAGTGCCGCCGACATCAGCTTCTTCAGCGATTGTCGCTTCTGTGCTCAGATCGACCGTCGCGGCAACAGCGATATGGTCACAAGTATTTCCTTTGACAGTATCTGTTCGGACGAGTTCATCAAGGATGCCGACTGCACAAGCTACGGCTACGCCGTCAGCACGGGTCTTATGACCGATGTCGAGGCATTGCGCAGAAACGGTGTCACCGTATCGTGCATCAATATGTCCTGCGGTTATTACGAACCGCACACCGACCATGAGTTCACAGTCATCGAAGACGTGAAGAAATGTCACGCTTTCGTCTGCCACCTCATAGAGCATTGCACGTCCGTCTATCCTTACGAACCTGACGAAGAATGCGGCTGTGCCAGCTATGGCAGCGACAACTATTGGGAGCGTTACTGCACGTCTTGGGATTACGACGAGTGTCTCGAATATTGTTGCGAGTCCCTCTATAACGATCCGATGCTTACGCTCGAAGAATTTTCGGACAATATTAAAGGCTGCTATCATCTTGATAAAAGACAGATTGCCGAGATTTACGATACGGCACGCAGCTACGTCGATTCCGAAACGGCCTAAAAAAGACTTACGGAGCAGCCTGAAAACCGCCACGCCTTTGTGCGTGGCACTATCAACCATTAAAAAACAAGAATTATGGAAAAGAAAAAGTACATCGACATCATTTCTGCACAGGCAGACAAGAACCATCGTCCTCACGAGTTGGCCCTTAATGATTTCCTCGACTATCTGCTCGAGTTTTTCAGCGTAAAGGCTTTCCAGTCCGGTCCCGACACCTATCATCAGCATCTTCTTGACTGCACACAAAAGTGTCCCGAATTTGCCGGTCTCGCTACCCTGTGGCTCACAGACGTTGCTACAGCTATGGAGCAAGGCAAGTGGATTGACGTGTTCGGCATCCTTTACGAGGAGCTGTATCTCACACGTGGCAAGGCGTCCCATACAGGACAGTTTTTCACACCGCCAAGCGTAGCCGACATCATGTCACGCATATCTTCGTTGAACGAAAAGCAGAGCGGTATAGTCAACGACTGCGCCTCTGGCAGCGGTCGCCTTCTTCTCGCTCATTATATGGAGAAGAGCAGCCTCGACCATTCGGCAGGACGCCGTTTCCGATACATTGCACAAGACGTTGACCCCATAGCCTGCAAGATGTGCGCCCTCAATCTCATGGCTCACGGCATGAACGCCAATGTCATTTGTCAGGACACGCTCGCCATGAGCACGCCCTCCGTGATCTATTGCGTCAACGAGGTCAAATACCCCTTCAACACGCCTTTTTACAGCGTACGGGCAGTAAGACCAGTCCGCATGTAAATGCCTAAAAAATACTCTCCCTCGCGGAGAGTGCTATTAACCAACAATTACAGAATTATGGGAAAACCTATCAGAACAAAATTGGAGATGTGGACTTCGTGGGGTTATTGCATGACTCCGCAGATATTCAGTTCGAGAAGCAAGGCGTTGGATTACGCACGTGAAATGCGCGACAATGGCTATATTTTCGGTTTCAGAGCTTCTCCTGCCTAAAACGTAGTAGCATGGCTTATCCGTTGGGGAAAGAAACCACAATCGGAGCGACACCGACAACGGAACATCAAGAACCAAATATTATATAAATTATGAGAAAATTCAGATGTGACTACCATTATGTTGACGACCTCGTCTTCCGCTACGAGGAGGCGGGCGGTTATGCCATCCACCTCAGCGAGGGTTCACTTGCCTCAGGCGATTGGATTCTCTATGACGACACAGGACGGAAGAAGTGCTACTACATCTACGAGTACGCTCTCAATTCCTGGTCCTCCTGCCAGATTGTACAGGTCTACTACGGTTGGGACAAGTTCCCTAAGAAGTACAAGCGCCTCATCGAGACGCACAACATCTACGCCTAAACCTCAGAGGGAGCAATCCCTCTGCAAGTTCAACCAAATAAAAAAAAGACAAATATGAAGTATTATGTATCAATCACCGAGTTTCTCAACAAGGTGGTAAGTGTGAATGCCGACAGCGAAGCAGAAGCTGTACAGCGTATAAGAGATGCTTATCTCAAAAACGACATCGTTCTGACAAGTGACGATTATATAGACAACTGCATCGAAGTCGAAGAAGACCAAGATTACTACCGCACAGAGGAGGCCAACGGCACAACCAAGTGGCAGCAGTTATAACCTAAGCCAAGGTAGCGCAGCCTTAAACAGGCGTGAGCGAAGACAGGATTCAGTCTCCAGCGTCTCATCCGGGACACTACCCGGATGAGTCTACCGCTGGATACATCAACGACCTACAGTAATGCGCCAAGTCTTCGTCACGCCACATCATCAACCATCAAAACATGATTATGAACCAGCAATAGGTATCGCAGCCTGAATGGGTACACAAGGAGGGATTATTTGGTTCCTCGTGTGAGATACGCGAGATGTCTGAAGCTATCACTCAGACATCTCCGCGTGCTACACACGAGATAACATCAACGCCATATAGTCATGCGACATTCCCTTTGAGTGTACCGCCAACAAACCAAAACATCAAGAATTATGACACACACGCAATTTATGCTGAACATCTCACAAGCCGTAGAACTCGGCTCACGTTTCACCGTCAATTTCGAGAAGCGCACACTCCGTCTGGACAGAGAGATTGTCAGTCTTGACAACGTCAACATCCTCCCTCTCAACGGGTCCGTTATGCTCCGCGAAATCGAAAGGTATTACCAGCAGTACAAGCACTCCATCCCCTCTGAGCGCTCCGAGTCACACCGACGCTGCTATTTCAAGGCTCTCCCTGAGAAAGACCTCTCTGACCACGATATGCTCTACGGCGTATCACGCGAAGTGGCACGCTGCCAGCTCGAAGTCTTCGTCCTTCTCATGTTGTTCGACGGACAGCTCCAATGGCAGAGCAAGTGGGGCAGCTGGTTTTGGCAGTCCCCGAACGACAAGGACCTCATTATCCTCCGACAATGGGTAGAGCCAAAGTCAAAAGAAGATTAAGGACACCCCAAAAGGCTCAGTGAGGCCAATCCTATCCCTCTGCCATTCTCACCCCAAAAAACAGGACGAGGCATCCCCTCGCCCACCAATCAACCAACATTATTAACAATTTTAATCATACGAATTATGAAAAAGAGAAATCTTATCATTTCAGGTGAGTTCACAATGACAGAGGTAGCTAACGCCGACACACAGGCACAGTCGCAGAACACAACAGCCCCAAAGGCGAAGTCAGCGGCAGCACGCATCGCAGCTCTCAAGGCAGCAGGCGTGGACGTTTCCAACTACTTTCCCATGGGAGAGGAGATGGTCGTCAAGGTTGTTGACGGAGTCCCCGTACAGGTTACGGACGACGATCCCGTCTTCGCGAGCATCGCAGGAGGAGGTCACATCCGCAACTACACGCTCTACCGCCGTTGGGTAATGTCACAGATGTTCCACATGCTCGACCGCATGGAGCGTCAGAACGTCTCCTTCAACGCCCTCTTGCAGGACAAGGGCTACGCCTATCAGTGGCGCATGCTTGAGAAGGAACTGCTCGACCAGTACAAGATGCTCAAGCACAAGGACAAGGTCTGCTACGAACAGCGTGCCCTTTGGTTCAACGGCAGGGTAGCTTCATACATGGTGTTCGACTATGTTCAGAAGCTCCGCTCTTACGTCGAAAAGCTGTTGCGCAAAGGCACTCACACTTGCAAGGGCAAGCCCTACGTGCGTCTTAGCAGAGAGAACATCTTCGTCTCTGACTTGGAGTCCAAGCTTTACAGCCCTCTCCGCGACCTTGCCCTTGCAATGAATGGTGCCAACGGAGAACGCCTCTATCGTCTTGTTGTCAAGTTCAACAAGCTTATGAAGCGTCTCCCTGCCGACACCAAGCAGTCCGAGGCGTTCATCAATGCCTACAAGGGTTCCGGTGCTTACTTCACCATGCGCAACATGGTCATGTTCCACGGAGCACGCTTCAAGCAGGGCCGTCGCAATATGTCCGAAGCCAAGTCTCTTGAGCATATCGAAAGCAAGGCTGCCGAGTATGCCCGCGCAGATGAGGAATGGCGCTTGCTGGGCGTGCTCAAGCAGCTCATCGCCGACTCTGAAATGTCCGTGAGCGCCAAGATTGACGAGTGGGCTGACCGATAGTCCGTCATCACCCCGAAAGTCACCGCCGTGCAGTGGGTGGGCATCGTTCACACGCTGCTCTCTGAGACTCAGGAACCAGCCAGGTCGATTACCGTGGCTGGGTCCTGACCTCGAACCGCAGTCGTCAGATCATTCGCCTACAGCCAGACTCCAAGCCCACGGCTGCACCGCCAAAAACCGCGTGAAACGTTATGTTTCACGCTCTATTAACCATAAAATCCAAAGAATTATGAAAGAAGACAAAATCTTACAGATGGCCTTCCAGTCCGAGCGTTGGCAGTACGCCATACAGAAAGGACTCGACAAGGACATCAACAAAGCCACGCTCTATCAGCTCACCACACCCGAGGCACGTGCCTTGATGTATCAGAAGATACGCGACGGCAAGTACAGGATAATGCCACCTCACACGGCTCTCATACCGAAGGACAACGGAGAATTCCGCACCGTCTACATCAACGAGCCTGCCGACCGCATACTCCTCTCCATTGCCAACGACCTCCTCTTCGAACTGACACCCGAAATGGTCCATCCCTGCTGCACATCATATCAGAAGGGCATCGGATGCGGACGCGTCGTACAGAACATATCCCGACAGATATCCTTCGCGGAAGGACGCATCGGAGGCTTCAAGTCCGACCTGTCCAAGTATTTCGATACGGTGCTCCTGTCGTACATCGACTGGGCGTTCGATCAGGTAGAGCTTCGTCACGGTCATTCCGCTCTGATAGACGTCCTACGCGCTTACTACCACTGCAATCTCTATTTCGATACCGACGGCACTCTCTTCGAGAAATACCAGTCGCTCAAGCAGGGATGCAGCGTAGCCTCATGGCTTGCCGACGTAGTCCTCTATCACATTGACGAGCGCCTGTCCCGTCTGCGCGGCGTCTACTGCCGCTATTCGGACGACGCCATCTTCGTGGGCGAGGACTGGCAGGAAGCCAAGCGCATCATGGAGGAAGAGCTGGCGAAGATGCAGATGAAGCTCAATCCCAAGAAGGTAGAATTCCTCGACGCTGACCATTGGTTCAAGTTCCTCGGATTCTCCATCAAGGGCAGCAGCATCTCGCTCTCGTCCACGCGCATCAAGACATTCCAGAAGGAAATCGAGAAGCGCACAGTCAAGAAGCGTGACGTCACCCTGCAAAAAGCCATAAACTCCGTCAACCGCTATCTATACAAGGGCTACGAAGGACATTCATGGTCCACGCAAGTCCTGCCCATCATCAACGCCGAAGAGGACGTCCAGACGCTCAACACATTCGTCATGGACTGCCTCCGAGCCGTCAAGACGGGCAAGCGAAAGATAGGAGGCATAGGGTTCGTCAAGAATCAGCAGGTCGGCTGCATACAGCGAGGACGAGGACGAAACGTCACCGCCAACCGCAGCAAGACCTCACCTCTCATCACCGGCTACCTCACATTAGGCTGCGCACGCAAGGCCCTGCTTACCAGCAAAGCCGCCTACGACACCCTCGTAGCCAATCTCTAAGAGCCGCATCACCAGCCCGGCACAGGGCATCGCGCAGCAAGGATGTCACATTCAGCTACCGGCAATAGCAAGAAGGCACGGTCCCGAGTGTTACCCACTGGGACCGCTGCCTTCTGCTACGCAGGCAACATCATTCACCTAAAGACACGTGCCAAGACATCACAGCCCGCCCCTCAGATAGGCTCAGAAAGGCTCAGCCTATCAACCATTCCAAGCACAGGGAAGCGTTCTTCAAGAGAGTCCCGTTCAGCATCCAGAGCTTTAATGCGGGATGTTCAAGGCGGCATCCGCCTCACACATCCCGCACACGTTCTGGACACATCACACACCTACAGCCATGTGCCGCCACTCATGAGAAGTCCGCACCACGGGAATTGCATCCCACAGGACACGCAAGGAGGATTCATTCACTCCAGACTGTTTGCATCAACAGATCTTTATCGACAGCACCTGTCGATAAAGATCTGTTTCTCAGAACGGTCTTCGATCATTCACTTACAGAAATGCAACACATCCTCAGAGCGTGTCCGCTTTTTATTCAAAAAAACATCACCAAAAGGCTGTCCGATAATCGCAAAAATCACTACCTTTGTATTCACAATCATAGCACAGCCAGCCTGAAGAGGCGTAGCGAGGCGCACACATCGCCTCCTCCGCCACTATCAACCAAACAATAAAACAATTATGTCAGTAACCAAATTTGTCCGAGCACAGGACATTCTTAAAGAAAAGGGGTTCAAAGCCCCGCCATTCGACACCGCAGCATTCCAAAACGCGGTGGTCGAGTTCTTCCGCAAGAACGATATGTCCGCAAAGCTCACAATCAGAACAATGCGCTTTCTCGATTACAAGAACGCCCCCAAAAATCCCCTTTTCATATCCACCGTTCCTGTTGTCACACACTACGTTATCAACGAAGAAGAGTGGGAGGAAGAAGAAGACCGTTGGGGCGAAATGATAAAATACTATACCGTAAACATAGAACGTATAGAAAACGGTGAGAAAACTGTCAGCCGCAGTTGCATAAGCGAAGAAGATTTGGATTGCGAACACCCAAGAATTTGGGACGAATACGAGTACCCTTACCCTAAATTTATAAAAGACGTTATTGACGACGATTCTTCTGACTCCCCATTCATCATAATAGACGAGCCATACGCCACCAACGCCATCGGTCTTCTCAAGATGCTCGGCTTCATCGTTTCGCGCAAACGAAAATCGTGGTTTGGACGTTATAAATACCTAAAGCACCACGCCTACACCGTCACCCTCGTCTAACCCGCCCGCCTAAAACCGCCAGGCTCGCCCTGGCACCATTAACCAAGCCCTCGACATCACGGTAAGTCAACAAAATGGAAAAAAACTTTAACGAAATCCTACAGAGAGAAGACTACGTCAGACTGACAGCCAACCTCAAGGAGCGCACAGAAGAAATCGCGCAGCTCATCAAGTCCAAGATGGTACAACTCGACCTCGAAGACGAAACCATCGAGGTCGAAGGCGTCAAGGTAGCCATCAAGGGCGTATCGTCCAACTGCGGCAGATACGAGTTTCTCGCCATCGAAAACACAGGCGAATTCTCTTCCGAACACGGCGAAAAAGACTGGTGGTCACTACAGGACGTCAATCACACATTCTATTACGCAGGCGACTTCACGGCACGCGTACCCGGCTGTAGCAATAAGGACGCACTGCGCTTCCTCAACGTAGCCGGAGCCATAATCAGTCTCCTCGGAAAGGCAGAGCAGGAACAGATCGACGAAGTACAGAACGTACTCGCCGAAACCGAGGACCTTGTGGATTAAGACACAAAAAAAGCTCCACCTTCATTAAAGGTGGAGCCGTTGCAGAAAATCTGCCGCTTTTGTGAGCGTTTCAATCCACAGCCCGAAGGCTGACAGTCAACGGAGGGTGTCTTTTATTTCAATTCCATAAAGGTACAATTAAAAAATCGCGATTCCATAAAGGTACGATTTAAATAGCCCCTCCGAAGACATTGCAAATGTAGTCATTAAAAAACCAATATGCAATATCCATTCACGAACATTAACAGTTTTAACAAATGTATACCATCACAGACGCCGACAGCTTCCTCTATCCGTGGGTCGTTCTGACATTAAAGTCGAAGCAAGGTAAGGAATTGCTATGGTGCATGCTGGACGATCATGCGGAAGCCGACATTCTCGAAGCCCATCACGCCAAGTCCTACAAAGGCATCGTCCTCGACAGCCTACCGACAAGAGGCGGAGCCATCACACAAGAAGAGAAAAACCGACTTTAAAGACATTATAATATGTATAGACCACAAAGAAAAATCAACGAAGACGTACCATTCGAGCGCCAGATGCTCCACATCCTACGCAACTACCAGAAGCTCCTCGACCTCATCTGCATGCTTCGCAAAGAGAACGAAACCCTCCGAAAGAGCAATACAGGCGAAGCCGAGTTACAAAGACAGGCAGAAAAAGCGAAGAGCGATAACAATATGCTCAATTACCGCATCGGCAAGCTACAAGACACCGTCAAGAACCTCCATGCCGAAATCGAGCACAGAGAAGCTACAAACGCCGGATTGAAGCGCACGATCGAACAGCTCCGCGACGAGATTGCCGACCTCCACCGCAAGTACAAGGTCCTCCGCATAGCCGACCACATCAGATAAAGAGGCCCAGCGAGGCCCATCACCTAAAGAGGCTCAGATAGGCCCAGTAAGGCCCACCTGAGCCACTTACAACTATTATGCAAACTTCCTCTCTTAAATATTTTGTAGTCTCGCGCAAAGAACAACCTATCTTGAAATTACATAGGCCACACTTATAACAATTATCATCTTAAAATTATGAAATCAAAAAAGCTTCCATTTATTCCGCTCGCCATAGTTGCCCTGTCGTTCTCTTGTGAAGGAAATCCATCAAAAGCCGAGAACCTCCCAAAAGCAGACAGTAGTCTTTACCTGAATGAAAAAATCCAGATGGGAGACACCGTCCTTAATCTTGTGAAGAAAGGATTGGCAGTACCAGAGATAGACTACGAAAACTTCTATCTGCTTACTGACAACACATTTGCAGGTATAGCCTTTAAATGTCAGGCTTTAATACGCCATAAGGATGGTCGTGTCAACAGCTTGTCGTACATCAGCGATCCTTATGCTAACAAAGATGCCTTTCAGTCCGATGTAACCAAATTCTTCAAGTACATGTCTGCCCGCCAGTACAAAATGACTGTAGGTTCACCGGAAGAAGACGACCAGAAGCTGTTTAAGAGGAAATCTCAAGAATACACATGGGAATCTCCTACAAAAACGGTTTCTCTCACCATAACCAAGTCTGAGGCTGCTCCAGGTTGGGGAAACGATACTTATTCCATGCGTGTCTTTGTTGCTCTACAAGACAGCATCGTAGAAAAATATCATCTCAAAAATCTGTTTTACAACCAGTAAATAGTATTCCAATGAATCCGCAATAACCGACACAAAAAGTCCCTTATTGCGGATTTTCCGTTTAATGCCAAAAAGCACATCCAGATGCGCACAATGTTAAAACCAAGTTAAACCATCCATTCCCCATCCATATTATATTATAATATTATACCTTTGCAAAAGGGAAAGAGATGAGGAAGTCTTAATCCATCATATTATGACACAACTCAAGACAAGACGCTGGCAGGAGATGCTCACTCCCGAACAGCAGGAAAAGTACGCCAATGCCATCCGACAAGGCTATTTCGCCACATACGACGGCTATCCCTGGCGCCACACCTTCTACGGAGCCTGGATATGGAAACATCCGGGACGAGTAAAGGTGGTCAACATCTTCAAGGGCATAGTCGGACGACCGCCCATGTGGGAAGACCTCACCGACGACAACCTACGCGACTTCCGCGAGGAGATAGCGTCATCATACGCGCCAAACTCAGCGAAGACCATCTTTGCCGAAGTCAACGCCATCATACGCGAAAACTCCTCCAAGCCCGTCCCGTCACTCAATTTCGGGACAGTCCTGCGCACCAAGAAAGTCCCGTCGCAGTCCGTGGCGCTCACCGACGACGAGATACGGCGCATCCACGAGTTCACGCCACGCACCCGTGCTGCCAAGCACGCCAAGCGCATCTTCATGCTCGAATGCCTGTGCGGAGCACGCCTCTCCGACTGCCTCACACTCTCGCCGGACAACATCAGCGAGGACGGACGCATCATCACATACGTCTCGCACAAGACCAAGACCGTCGTCAAGGTCCCCATCCATCCGTGGCTGCGCATCTATCTGCAACGGACCTCCCCCACCGAGCCGAGAGAAATCTCCGTCAGATGCTACAACGACAACATACGCGACATCTGCCGGGCATGCGGAATAGACACCATCACCAAGGTCTTCCGCGCAGGACGCACACAGCGTGGACACAAGTGGGAGTTCGTCTCCTCACACACCGGTCGCCGCTCCTTCGCCACCAACCTCGCGCTCAAAGGCATCCCCATCGAACAGATAGCCCTCTGCATGGGACACATGTCAGGCAACGTCCCCAACATCTCCATGACGCAGCGTTACATCGTCGGAGAAATCGGACTCTCACCCGAGACATTCGCAGCCTTCCAGATACCCGGAGCTGAACGCGCCGAACGCGAGATGAACGCCCTCCATGCGGTCGGAAAAGACTATCCCGAAGACCAGTAAAAACGCCTCCGAAAACATGCGAAAAATGCGATCGCATAAATCGCATAATCAGACGTATTTTCCGACGTACTTCCATCGTCGTAACTCGTTGATTATCAACACGCCCGATTATGCCTATGCGATTGCATGCGATTGCACTATATATATAGATATTATGTATAGCTATTAGTATATATTCATATACATTCATATATCCTAATAGCTATACATAACATCTATATACTCACACTCTCGCACGCGAGAGCTGTGAAGCGTGTGTGTCATTTTTTTATTTTTTTTAAACAGCAAAACAGATATGGACAACGAAGAACACCTACAGGACCTCAAGGCCAGAGCCGAGGAGCTGCACAGCTATCTTCCGCCGGAAGCCAAGCAGATGGCAGCATTGCGCAGCAAGTATGACAAGCTCGCGATGGAAGCGCTCTACGCAGCAGCAGCCGGCGACATCACATCCTACGACGACCTCCAACGCGAGTTCATCCGCATCTTACTCCGTTTCGACGACGAAGCCTTACAGCTGACCCCTCAGCCACAGCTCCCGCCACCCGGCCTCGAAACCCTCAGCGAGGAAACGAGAAAGGCAGAAGCCGCAGGCAAGCCACTCAAGCAGTTCGCCTACGATTTCTGCCAAATCTACGTCAGTATCGAGCTTGACCACCCTCAGCTCCCCTCCACGTAAGCCACAATCCGAGCCACCGCATCATCTATGCGCTTAGTGTCATAGGCGATGTAGTGGCTCGTCACATCAGCCCACGAATGACCGAGACAAAGAGCTATCGTCTCACGCGGAATCTCAAGCTCCGCACCTATTGAGGCGAACGTGTAGCGGGCGGTATACACCGTCATCCCCTCCACAATCGGATGCCAGACCACCTTTCGCAGCCTTCCCACCTTGTCCGGCACCACCTCCTTACGCCCTATCTTCTTCAGAGCGTCGTTCCAGTGGTGGCAGAAGTCCTTATAGTCCGAATACCCGTCAAGAGGGCACAGAAGCCATCCCTTGCCCCTGTAGCGGCTTATAATCTCCTCGGCGGGCTTCGGTATCGGAATGTCGTAAAGACGCCCCGTTTTCGCCCTTTTATAGCGAATCCTGCCGTTTCTCACGTCCGAAGCCTTCAGATGCAGCAGGTCCACAGGGTTAATGCCGCAGAGATAGAACGTCAGCATAAACAAGTCACGGTATATCCTCTGCCACTCCTCCACCTCACAGTCCCTTATCTCCCTCAGCTGCTCCACGCTGATATTGTTGATAGCCACCTTCTCCGACTTTATCCTATACCGCCTGAACGGATAGTTCGACGTCAGCTCGTTGTCTATCGCCCAGTTAAACACCGTACGGATGTTGCGCAGCATGATTCCCTTATAGTTCACGCTCGCCTCCCCCATGAAGCCGTCGAAGCCGTCCAGCCACGCCTTGTCCACATTTCCGAACACCGCCCCACCGTCATACTCGCGCACCTTCCGCGCCGTCAGCCGGTAAAGCTCCGCCGTCCCCTTCCGTCCTTTCGTATCGGCGAACCTCTCGATATAGTCCGCAAGGCAAGTCACCCTCTCCTCCTGCGCCTCACCCGAGACCACAGCCGTCAGCTCCCTCTTCATCCTGGCGAAGTCAGCGCCCGCATTGTCCAGCAGATACGCCTCCACCTCGTCAGCGATGTTCATCAGCCTCCTGAGCTTCGCCCTATAGTTCACCTCCTTAGGCGACATCGAAAGCCCCGAGAACGCCTCCGTCACATAGATGCCCGTAGCCACCACAAACTCCTTGCCGTCGCCGCGGAACAGCATCTTCACCGCAATCCGACCATCCTTCCCCCTCTTACTCTCCTTAGCTGCAATATAATATTTCATAGACTTTAGTGTTTTTTGTTCCAGTATCTGCAAATTTACTCATAAAAACCCGACAAAGCAACAACAACCCCGTCAACCGACGCCCCAAAATGGGACCGCCCTGTGGGACTCAGCAATTCACAAACCTACAAAATGCTCATTTTCAGCGTTTTACAGTACTACAAAAAAGCTTCCCAAGCTGGGGGTCGCGGGTTCGAACCCCGTTTACCGCTCACAATCATAAAACGCTGGAAATATTTAAAGAAATAAGTCAAGGAGGTTCGTTATTCGAGCCTCCTTTTTTTGTATACAAGATTAAAAATTCTATCAATTCTCAATCAATCCCGACTCCTCTTCTCACGTCCTTCGGCGTCACACCGTACGCTTTGCGGAAGGCATGATAGAAGGAATCAAATAATATTGTTGTGTTTTTAACAATTCAATATTATTGTTTATCTTTGC
>ENA-OZSX01000287-OZSX01000287.1-human-gut-metagenome-genome-assembly--contig:-NODE-287-length-16898-cov-27.724633_pt1 | contig 16898 bp, 7 predicted proteins | sample MGYA00244131_ERZ653984 | MGnify/ENA primary metagenome ERZ653984 (study PRJEB26926, sample SAMN06164778) | human gut metagenome | biome: ENVO:00009003; feature: ENVO:2100002; material: ENVO:00002003...
AAATCTATTACTACTAACCTAAACAATCTATTAACCTTTTGACGATGCAAAGGTACAAAGATTTTTTGTGTCCGCAAACAAACAGCGATTTTTTTAGCGTCTTTTAGCTGTTTTATTGATTTACGACAAGGTTTTGTGTCCGAACACAACACTTGTTAACACATGATAGCAAGCGTTTAACAAACCCATCCGTTTTCTTTGCTTTACGCCATAAAAGCCTTAACTTTGCATCCATGAAAAAAAAAGATACTAAAACAAAAGATTCGAAACCGCATTACGCTCTCCTTGACGGTCTGCGAGGTGTGGCGGCGCTCCTCGTAGTATGGTATCACATATTCGAGGGATTCCAGTTTGCGGGCAACAAGCCCGTTATCGACTTCATCAATCACGGCTACCTTGCCGTCGACTTCTTCTTCATCCTTTCCGGATTTGTGGTCGGCTATGCCTATGACAACCGCTGGGGAAAGACGCTGACCTTGGGAGGATTCTTCCGCCGCCGTCTTATACGCCTCCAGCCGATGGTATGTATGGGAGCTGTGATTGGCGCCGCATCATTCCTTCTCAGCGGCATGGAGCGGTGGGACGGCACGCACGCCACGCTTTGGCTCACCTTTCTCGCCTTCGTCTGTGGATGCCTTATGCTCCCTGCCCTACCCGGAATGCCGCGTGAGGTACGCGGCAACGGCGAGATGTTTCCGCTGAACGGACCGTGCTGGTCGCTCTTCTTCGAGTACGTGGGCAACATCGTGTATGCGCTCTTCATACGGCGTCTGTCAACACGCCTGCTTGCCTTGCTTTCGTTCGCGCTTTGCTGTGCCCTTGCATGGTTTGCCGTTACCGACCAGTCGGGCTACGGATCTATCGGCGTGGGATGGACGGTTGACCGTACCAACATACTCGGAGGGTCGCTTCGCATGCTTTGTCCTTTCACCATGGGCTTGCTCTTGTCGCGCATATTCAAGCCCATACATTATGCCCGCGGAGCCTTCTGGACGAGCGCAGCCTTATTGCTCATCATCTTCCACGTACCTTATATACATAGTGACGGAGCGCTGAGCCTTAACGGAATTTTCGAGGCAGCTTGCATCATAGCTGTATTCCCGCTGGTGGTATGGTACGCTGCATCCGGCAAAACCACCGACATAGCCTCAACGCGCATCTGCCGTTTCCTCGGCGACATTTCGTATCCGCTATACATCGTCCACTATCCTCTGATGTACGCATTCTATATGTGGCTCATCAAGACACGCCAATACACGCTGCACGAGACTTGGCCTGCGGCATTGGCCGCAGTGACCGCCAGCATCATCCTGGCATGGCTGTGCCTCAAGCTGTACGATATGCCGGTAAGAAAATGGTTGAGAAACCTATAAAAACGAAACGTCTCCCATATATATAATAAGGTGGAACATTATTGTTCTTACTTTTCTTCGTTCTTGTCTCCTCCCATCAACCTTTTCTGTTCACGCTCAAAGTTCTCCAAGAAGTGAATCTCTACAGGCGAGAGGTCGTTCTTGGTACGCTCCTTGAATTTGTCGTATTCTTGGTCGGCTTTCTCTTTGAAATCTCCAATACCTTGCAATAGAACACCTTCTCACTGGAGCGGATGTCACGTATTCTTGCAAGCAGTTCGTCAAAGTAGTTGCCCCTCCAGCTCTCTTCAATAGGTCATCGTTCATGGCGAAGCCTTTTACTATATACTTCTTCAATAGCTCCATGCTTAGTGGTTATTGCAAAAAATGCAACAACCTCTTTTTCGTCAAGTTCGCCATCCTCCAACACATTCTTTAATGAATACCGTTTTTTAGACCCTATACACCCAAAGTTGCCGCAAGTTCCTCGATATACTTGAGCTTGATGACATCTTCCCACTGACCACCTTCCTCTGTTCTCACCTTCTTGTATTTTGAGAGCATTCTGAAGATTTGCTTGTATGAATATTTCTCATTGAGCTCTTTCTTTACAACCTCATTCTTCACCCTCGTAGTTATGATGACGGAAATGAAGTTGATGAGTTCTGTGGCATATACTCTGTAGTCAGTATGCACGTTTACGGTATCGCGGTCAATAATGTTCTTGTAGAGATTGAACATCGTTTCTATCATCCATCTTTGCGAATAAGCCAAGTATACAGTAAGAGGAGACAGATTCTTCTTTGACTTGAAGACAATAAGACCGAATGAAGATTTCTTCTCAGAATATTTTTCTCCATCGAAGCCTTCCTTCTTTTTCTGCGCCTGCTGTACATAGGCAATTTCCTGCTCGTATGCCATCTTCGGATCTCTGAATGCGTATAGGTATTTGCCATTAGACATTCGCACCTTCTTATATAGTATAGTTGAGTCTGTATATCCTTCCAGATGCTCTGTTGGATTATCCATCCCATAGTTCTTGATGAAAGCAGAGTTCTGCTTCAAAGGAATGAGATAAGAAAGACCTTCAATCTTGTCAACCTTCTCAAAAAGCTCCTCGTTATAGAAGCCTTTATCAAAGATCATCAAACCGTTAACTATCTTGTTCTCAGCCACAAAGTCGTTTATGGACGTTTGGTCAAGCATATTGCCTGGATATGGTTTTGTCGCAATAGGCTCCTTCGTCTCCGGGTTGTAGGCATATAGCAGACTTAAATCTTTCGATCCCTTTGTTCTTGCCTTTCTTGAGAACTCCGACATGTATCCTTCTTTTGAGTTATAATCCTTGAGCATTCCATCAATAACGATGTTCTTTCCAGCAAAAGCTTCTATACGATTCCTCATGAACTTGCATATCAACGAGTACGTCTGACCTATCCCCTGAAGGAATGCTGATACGGCATCCTCCGACAGATGGACTCCAGGGATTATCTCTGATGCGAAGGAAGTCATATACTGTAGCATCAGGTCTCGGTTCTTTATATCACCATATGCAGCCCTTAGCAATGCTATTGTGTAAATCCTCTTGGCATCGTTTAAATCCCACACCTTGGATAGTTCGTCTAGAAGATCCCTTCCATGCTTGTTACATATTGCTATCTCTCCATAGTCCTTGATATCGATGGACCTCTTCCGTGGAGCGGTATTACTCTTCTTCTGTTCGACAAATCGGCCGTCGACTATCTCGCCAACGGTTCCCAAGTCAACGGTTTTTATCTTGCCGCCAACCCTCTTGCTTGTTCTCTTTATAACTACAAACCTTGCTCCACGGCGCTTCACCACCGTGCTGCTTGGTCTTTGTACTGCCAGTATATCCTTAGGTATTGCCATATTTTTGTATTGGGTTGTTATGTTTTGCAAACCCAATACAAAGATATATCATTTCTATAATATACGCAAGATTTTAGACGAATTTCTTTGTAAAATCGTGATATTAGAGATAATTATTCGCATTCTTATCTGTCAAACTTAGCCAAAATGAAGTTTTTAGGCTGAAATATCGGCAATTTAGGGCTTTTTGTATGGGGTGTAGAAAACGGCATTCCTTATTCTTTATATGTCGTGAGATAGTGGACTTATTACGCTGAAACAACTCTGCCATCTGGTCAAGTGAGAGCCAGACAGTATCGTTCTGCAACTTCACTTCTATCTGTGAATCACCGTCAGGAGTTTGATATAATAAAAATTGCCCTTTATCCATAATGTTATAATCATTTCAAATACAAATATATACTTTTCATTTTAATCCTACTGCGTTTTTCAAGTTAAATAACAAAAAACGCCTCCCATAACCCTTGCGGACTATGGGAGGCGTCATATTATGTAAATCTTCTAAGAAAGAAGAAGATTACTTCTTGTTGAGGGCGAGGTCGATAGCCACGGCGATAGCTACAGAAGCACCTACCATCGGGTTGTTACCCATACCGAGGAAGCCCATCATCTCTACGTGAGCAGGAACTGAAGAAGAACCTGCGAACTGAGCGTCAGAGTGCATACGGCCGAGAGTATCGGTCATACCGTAAGAAGCAGGACCTGCTGCCATGTTGTCCGGGTGGAGTGTACGGCCTGTACCGCCACCAGAAGCTACTGAGAAGTAAGGCTTGCCGGCGAGGATACGCTCCTTCTTGTATGTACCAGCTACCGGGTGCTGGAAGCGTGTCGGGTTGGTAGAGTTACCAGTGATTGATACGTCTACGTCCTCGCTCCAGTTGATTGCTACACCCTCGCGAACGTCGTTGGCACCGTAGCAGTTAACCTTAGCACGGGGACCGTCTGAGTAAGCGATGCGGTCAACAACCTTCAGCTCACCTGTATAGTAGTCGAACTCTGTCTTTACGTATGTGAAACCGTTGATACGGCTGATGATCTGAGCAGCGTCCTTGCCAAGACCGTTGAGGATAACGCGGAGCGGGTTCTTACGAACCTTGTTAGCCATCTCAGCAATCTTGATAGCACCCTCAGCAGCTGCGAACGACTCGTGACCTGCCAAGAAAGCGAAGCACTGTGTCTCCTCGCGGAGCAGACGGGCAGCGAGGTTACCGTGGCCGAGACCTACCTTACGGTCGTCAGCTACAGAACCGGGGATGCAGAATGCCTGCAGACCTACACCGATAGCCTCAGCAGCGTCAGCAGCTGTCTTAACGCCACGCTTGATAGCGATGGCAGCACCTGCAACGTATGCCCACTTTGCGTTCTCGAAGCAGATACGCTGTGTGTCCTCACACATCTGATAAGGATCAACACCAGCTGCTTCGCAAATCTCGTTAGCCTCTTCAAGGCTCTTGATTCCCTCAGCGTTAAGAGCGGCAAGAACCTGAGCCTCGCGGCGCTCCTGACTTTCGTAACTTACTTTTCTAATCATAGTTGTGTATCTCCTTATTATTCTTTACGTGGATCAATTGCTTTAACAACACCCTGCTCGGCAGTTGTACGACCGTAAGAGCCAGTGAACTTCTTCACAGCCTCGTTGGCGTCCATACCGTTCTTGATGGCTTCCATCATCTTGCCGAGGTGAACATACTCATAACCGCAAACCTGGTTGTCCTTGTCGAGGAACTGCTTTGTGATGTAGCCCTCTGTGAGCTCCAAGTAACGTGTACCCTTAGCTACTGTGCCGTAGAGAGTACCTGTCTGTGAACGGAGACCCTTACCAAGGTCCTCAAGACCTGCACCGATTACGAGGCCGCCCTCAGAGAATGCGCTCTGTGTACGTCCGTAAACGATCTGGAGGAAGAGCTCGCGCATAGCAGTATTGATGGCGTCGCAAACGAGGTCAGTGTTAAGAGCCTCGAGGATGGTCTTGCCGGGAAGAATCTCAGAAGCCATAGCTGCTGAGTGAGTCATACCGGTGCAACCGATAGTCTCAACAAGAGCCTCCTGGATGACGCCGTCCTTTACGTTCAGAGAGAGCTTGCAAGCACCCTGCTGAGGAGCACACCAACCCACACCGTGAGTATAACCAGAAATATCCTTAATCTCCTTGGCGTAGATCCATTTTCCTTCTTCAGGAATTGGAGCCGGTCCGTGGTTAGGACCCTTTGCGACAACGCACATGTTGTCTACTTCTTTTGAATAAATCATAATCGGTATAATAAAATAAATTATTAATGTAAAAGTCTTATCCATACGCGAGCGATGCTATATCCTATATATAATAAGGTATAGACGCTCTACTCATTTACGTTTACAAAATTACAAAAAAAGACTTAGACAATACCTATTTCAAGGTACTTTTTTGTTTGTATTTCAGTATTTTCACTTCTCAACAGCAAAAAGCAGTAACAGCCTGTTAAAAAAACATGCTGTTACTGCTTCTCTTAATTTGTCATTATTACCTTACGGCAATCTTCTCTGCCTTACCGTTTCTCACGCGGATGTAGACGCCGGCTGCTTTTGGCTTCTGTTTCAAGGCACAACCATCGTAGGTATACCATTTTTCATCAGCCTCACTGCTTTCCACTTCCACGATACTTGTCGTAATCGAGCGTTCATCGAAAGCAATTTCAAAAGGATTCTTCCTATTGCCTACCACAGCGTCGTCAGAATACTCCAGCGTATTGTCGGAAATCAGGATGTCTGCTCCATACTTTATTCTGAAAGTCAGTTTCTCGACAGACTCACCAGGAATTGTCAGGAAGACGATGCCGTCACTGTCAGTCGTTCCAGTGGTACGACACTCGCTACCGGCAAACACTCCCGTCTCGCATTCAGCAAGCGGTTTTCCACAATAAACGACGCGGGCAACGACGGTCATATTGCCAGGATACTTACTGTCATCCACCGGATTGAATACTGTCATCGTTACTGGCAGGTACTCCATTGCGGCGGCCTTCGCCTTTGCCATGCTCTTCGGATATGAGAAAGAGCGGTCGGCATCAGCCTTGCTAAGATACATATAACCTTGCGACGGAACAAGAGCCTGCAGGGTGCCTGCCCATTCGTAACCATCGAAGATAGCGAAGCCTGACTTACCCTTTACAAGGTCACCGTCTACGGGATTGAGCGAAGCGAATGCATCACCAAGGCTTATGGCTGCCGTACCGTTGTATGCCAGCCAGTTCCAGCCATTCCTTACGGTAATCGTACGCTCTGAGTCTGTCGGAGACAAACCGATGACTGAAAGCTCCTCGGCATTGTTCATAAGCACTTTATACATCTCCCGGTTGTTCATCAGGATGTCCCCACCGTCCCAGAGGTTCTCGTATCTCATGATGGAGCGCTTCTTGCTCTTCACCACATCAACGCTGCCGGATATCGTCGACATCAAAGAAGTGGCATTCATATCGTTGGCCACTACAGAGAGAGACATCCAGTTCCATCCCTCACCCAGGGTCATCGTCTGTTCTATCATTTCAAGAGCGTCAAGGACCACAGGCTCCTGGAATGAGCCAAACACTCCACTGACATTGAAGTCTATGTCACGGCTTGTCTTTACCATAGGCCATACGGTTCCCGTGGAAGCATCATACACTCTGAACGTCACGTTCTTGTTCTTGTCGTCAGCATTGCCTGCAATGTCGAGCATGACAAAATAGTCATCGTAGCGCTTGTTGTAAACAGGATGAGCCACGCCTCTACACTCACCGTCTACGAATGCCGCAACAATGTCATCAGGGTCGTTTGACGTAATGCCCTGTATAGACAGACTTCCTACAAGATTCATCGAACTTGAATACTTGCCGTTATCAACTGTCCATGTGGGAACACTTCCCCTGACGTTCAGTTCGAGAGTCAGCGGTACGGCAATGTCGTCAGAGTTGACGAGATAGACTGTCTCCGAATATCTGCCGACCGGACAACTCTTGGCGACGGTGAAACATACAGTCTGCGGCGACAGCGGCGACAGCATACCTGATGTAGCGTCAGCCTTGAGCCATTGTGGCAGGTTGCTGATGGTCCATTCCTGCTGAGTTCCGCCCTTGTTCACAATGACAGCACTGAAGGTCGACTGCTGACCTACCTCCTGTTCCATAGCAACATTGTCCTCCATCCATGAAAGAGCGTTGCGGTGGACGTAAGCCGACCAGCACACTGGCTCGCAGTAGTTGCCGTTGACATCCTTGACGCGCTTAACCCTGAAGTTAAGAGTACATCCCTCAATCCGAGCCGGAGCCTCGTCAATGTTGATCACAATCTTTTCGTTGCTTGCAGTAAACGAGAACGGCACATTGGTCTCCACCGGTTTCTCCTTAAGAGCAGGAGCCACATCTGAGAACACAAGTCCTGATGAAGAGCCGACCATCCTTCTCGTCATATTCATGGCGACGATACATGTATCGACAGGAACGATCTGCAGCTGATTGCCGCTATCAAGGATTTTTGTTTCAAACGGGAAGTAAGCCACGAGTCCGGTCTCCTTTCCGGTGAGCCTCAGCTTGCGGTTGTCCGCCAGGGTGGAAGCATCCAGAGTGGCGTTCCACACCCTCACCTCATCAATGCCACCTTTCAGACGGCGGTCGTATACGTAAGTCTGATCCGGATTCACACGTCTGCGCACTCCGACAAAGATGGAGTCAGAGTTAAGCGAACCGACATTTCGTGACGACAATGACAATGCACGCTGTCCGTCAACATAAAGGGATGTGTTTCCGGAGCGAAGCACATTCAGCGCGATATGATGCCACTGGTTATCGGCAACATCAATCGTTGAAGTCTGCTGCACGTTGTCAGAAGCCGTCAGTCTGATCTGTCCGTTCTTGTCTGTCCACACGTCAATGTCGCCCATCTGCAGAATCTGAGCCTCAGCCTGCTGTTTTCCTGCCTTTACCCACAGCTCCACAGCTCTGTTGTCCTCTGTTCCGACAGCCAGGTCGCCAGCGAAGAAAGCAAGATGAGCATTACCGTCAAGACTGACAGCTTTGTTCACGTTGTTCAGATACCATGTATCGCCGGTTGCCACGAGATGACGGTTACGCGCATAGTCGTTAATCAGCGTGCCGTCGCCCTCATCCATTTTCCAGTAACCTATGAGATGAGCCGTAGAAGGCATCTTGGTTAGCTGGCGCTGGCGCTGAGCCTCTGTGTTGTCGTGTGCGACGTCCCACAGAGTCAGTTCATGAATAGCGCCTTTCAGATTCTCGCCTACCGACAGAGTGCCTGCTCCGTTGTAAGCCTCCGTAACGCAATCTCTGAACAGGTCCTTGGTCTGAGCCGTAGCCTCATCAGCCACGGTGGCGTTAAGCAGACCGCCGTTGCCGTCACGCTTATAGCTCACCGTGAGGTAGCACCATGAGTCCTGCGGCACTGTCTCCGACGAAGTGAAGGTGTCGTTGCCGACAGACAGCACGAGATGCATGCCACGGTCGAGAGCAATCTTGAATTTCTCCGTTCCGTTGCCATGAGACAGTACCGTACCCTCGCCCGTAGCCTTCAGCCACATATCCGTAGAGAAGTCCTTTTCGGCAAGCGAGAACGAAGCCTCAGTGGCAGCAGCCAACTCCTTGCCCTGCATGGCAAACGCCGTATTATGGGCAATTTCCGATCCGTTGAGCACACCGGTTATCTCGAAGTTGCCGTCGTTGCTCAATGCTCCCTTCACGATTTCCTCATTAAAGGTCACGCTTATATCATCAGCGATGTCCAGGATGCCGTTGGAAGGTTGTGGCAATCCGAGCGGTTTCGGTTTCACCATATCCTTTGCAATCAGTATCTCGTTGCTGGAGCGTGCCACTTCGTCTCCGCCGTATGAGCTGACGGAAAGCACTCTGAAGCGATAGTTGCCGTCGGCAAGACCGTGCATATTATAATTATACACGACATGTGGCACGTTAGGCAGCAGCTCATTATTGACGGTGAGGTTTTTCGGGTCGACAACATACTCCTTCAGCGTTAGCCAGTCGGACGCTCCCGGTGCGTAAGTCTGAATGCGGAAAGCCTTCAGTCCCGGATAAGTTCTGTCAAACTGGTTGAAGGTTATTCCGAGCGTGTCACTTGTTATAGTGTTCACTACGTTTTTATCGAGAGCCATATTGACAGCAGATGACGAAGGCATGAAGTCGGCTGATATATAAACCGTGTCGGCTATCACGTCCCACGTGCCGGAACTGTCATACTGATACTGCGACGCAAGCACAATGGCGATGCTGTCAAACTGGAGTTGTCCCTGATTGGTCTGCTCCAGCTGCAACTGCTTGACGACAGTCTCCGTAGCCGGCACTTTTATCAGTCTGCCCTCGGTAAGCACCTTGCCGTCGATGGATATCTTGGCACCGTTGGCATTGTTCTCGTCATTTGAGATAAGACGGAAATACACATCATCCTGGGTTTCGGAGTTGTTGCGCAGCTGCAGCGTGAAGTTGGCAGCACCGCCGGTAGGCACATTGCTCACCTTCGACCACTTCATGTTGTCAACCATAATCTCCGGCACCTCTATCTGTTGTGTGGCCTCCATAATGACCTTCTCTCCGGGCTTGTAGTAAGACGTACGCACTTCGCCCTCGTAAGGTGCGGAGGTCTGTCCTGCCATAGTTCGGAATATCGGTCCCCAGTTGTCATACTGATAGACGTCCACCGACAAGGCATCACCATCACCATCCTCAGCGAGTGTGTAGGTAAAGTTAGACGACTGCGTGGTCGACTCTTCGTCATACTTGTGTGTTCCGCCTCCGGAATTGTTCTCAAGGATGGCCTCAAAGCCGAAACCGTTCACAATCATACCCGTACTCAGAAGCACATGAACAATACCCATCGTGGTCTGTTCGCTGCTCTTTGTGTAAGTGGAGTCCACCGTCTGGCTCATCGTAAGCGACGAACCTGAGTCGAACGAGAAGTTGTTGGTGCGATACTTTGAAGCCTGTTCGTTGGCAAGCACCTTCTGCTGCTCGTTGGTCTTGAGATGCAGATACCAGTTCTTGATGGCGTTGTTCATGTCGCTCACCTCGTCAACGAACTTCTTGGTGGAATCCACGCCTTGAGGCATTACCATCCTGTATGACGGTCCTACGGAAGAAGGTTGTGGGCAGAGGCCCTCTTCTTCCGACCATACGTCGGCATCGTCATTGTCTGAGCCGAACCTTTCGTCTGTCGGTTCCAAAGCCGTGACATACACCGGCTTGTCGGTAGTGTTGACGTAACTGTCAACTGATTCTGCCGGCAGGGTGATGAGCAGGCTGTTTCTCACTTTCTCAAGGTTGGGCAGCAGCGTGTTCTCTATATAGTTTGCAGAATACATAAACTCCGTGTCATAATCCAGTCCTGTAATGGTTATGGTATGACAGTCGAGCTTGGCCTTGTCCTGTCCTGTGCCGTCACGCAGCAGTGTCACCTCATTGGCATCTCCGAAGACAAGATTGGTGGACGAACCTACGAACACGTCGTCCTGCGCACCGACGTATGCCGGATCGGAAGATGTGGATATCGTACGTTCTGTCGTAATTGATCGGGTCCAGCTCGTTGCGTTCTCGCCCTCGGTGGTAACAATCATACCTGCCTCCTGGTCGTGCTTCGTCTCGGAGCGTGCCTCCGTCATCCAGCCCACGACACCCGTAGCAATGGTAACACACCATCCGAGATTTGCCACGGCAGTGGTGTTTGTCTGTGAAGAATACACGGTGCCTCGCGTCTTGATATGGTTCACCGTGGTACCCTTTGTCCACGACGCACTCGATGCAGATCCGGGCGGGTCTCTCAGAATCATCTCCAAGACATTAGGTCCTCTGGTGACGAAGTTGTTGCCGGTAGGCTTTGAGCCGAGGATAACAGCCTCCAGACCGTTCTCCCTCCACTTTTTCGAGACGCCGTCCACTTCATAATAGAACTGTATTGCCTTTGTGAACGGGCTGGTGGTATTGGGGCTTCCTGCCTTCCATGTATAGGTGAACGTACCCTTGTCGTCGAGTTGTATCTGGCTGGTCTTCACCCCGTCTTCATCTTCATCCTCACTGTTGCCATATACCGTCTGGTCAGCCGACAGAGCATTGCTGATAAGCACCGTGGTACTGTCAAGCGGAACCTTCTCGTAGACATACTTGCCGTCGTCGTCCTTCTTGTCGTAATTGGTATACTCCTCATACGCCTCAAGCTTGAAGGTATACTTGTCAAGGGCGTTGAACAGCGGATAGCCGTAATTATATTTCGCAGTACTTATGTTGGTCTGCGGATCCATAGTCTCTTCATACACCGTGGCGTCGAAGTTGCCCTGAGCATCATACACATTATATGTTCTGATGCCGAACGCACCGATATTGTTGTCGGTCTGCGTCACGTTGAACACCGGCTCCGTATGCCAGGCATAGTTGAATGCCTTGTTATATCTGTACACCTTCAGTTCTCCGTTCACAGACACCGTGTCAGTCTCTTCGTGCAGTGGGTCGGAGAGGTCAATGGAATAGCTCTGCGTTATGAGGTTTTCGCCATTAAACGGATTGTCCGTGTTGTTCCCAGCAAACTTCACCTCCTGAAGTGCATACCTCAGCGGCGGAAGCATAGCCGAAAACTCTCCTGTCTTCGGGTCAGTCTTGATATAAGCGAAACTGCTGTAGTTGGCTGCTCCGCGGTACGACTCGCTGCTTATCAATGGGGTCTGGGAAGTAACGTCCAGGCGGTTCTTGTTCTCCTCCACCTTATAGATGCCGTTATCCTTCACGGTCACTGCATTGAAGATGGCCTGTCCGTTGTTCGTATCCAGACACTCGAGCGTGATGACGGTCTGTCCGATATTGTTGTTGCTCAGACCGAAGCCCACGTTCTTTTTCATTTCATGCAGGCCGCCGGCTATGCGTCCCGTGAAGTTAACGAGCGTTGAATCGTTGAACTGCAGGTTGCTTATCGGCTGTTCGCAGAGGAACGTGGTGCCGATGCCCTGGGGATCTTCCGGATAGCGTCCGTTGCCCACGAACACGTGGCCTTCTTTGCTCAACTCTATATAGTGTCTGCCGATAGGCACGCTTACGCTGAACGTTCCGTCGCTTGAGGTCTGTGCCAGTTTGCCGTTGTTGCTTGCCGCCTTGCCGTCTACGTATACGGTGCAGCCCTCAACGGGGATTGTGGTATTGGCATAATACACCTTTCCACTGACGGGGAAGGACGACTGGTCGCTGAAGTCCACTCCGCTATATACAAGCGACGAGGCACTTACATAACGGCTGGAATAAATCGGCGAGAAGGAATGTGTGCCTAACTGCGGCGTGATGGTGTATGTCGTTCCCGAGCCGTTGAACGGCACTCCTCTCAGAGTGTAGTTTCCCTGCGAGTCGGTCAAAGCAAAGAGGCTGAGCATGTTTGCCGGCGGCAATGTGCCTGACACCTTACACAGCTTGATATTGCCGTGATGAGCGTTAGCCACGCCGTTGGTTTTCGAGTAGTCGTAAGCCGTAAGCTGGTTTTCGATGCCTTCGTCTACGGGCCAGTAGATAAAGAGGCCGTCCTCTATGCCGCTGAGCGGGTGGTTATAGTTTTCTTTTATCTCTTCTTCCGTAAGGGCTTTGCCGCTGAAAAGGCGCATCTCGTCGATGTAGCCTGCGAAACAGCTCTTCTGGTCGTTCTCCGATGCCGTACCGCCAAAGCAGACAGCATCCACGGACGCAGCGAGGTTGAGGGCAGCATTGGTGTAAGTGCTAATGCTGTCGTTATCGTCTATGAGCGTCACTCTGAATCCGGACAGCGAGTCGCAGGAAAGGGTTACTGACGTGAAGCAGCTCTCCTTCAGCCACAGACCGGTGTTTGCCGATGTGCTGCCGGTTTCGAGGAAGAGGGGATAACGGTTGCCGGTCTTTGTGCCGAGCGAAAGTCTGTGTCGGTCGCCAAGACTGAATATCACGGCGTTGCCGTCGGTCATGTCTATCTGGGATGCCGGACTGACGAGCAGCTGTGCCGTGTAGGCACGCGCAAACTTGTCCTTCTCCTCATCGCTGAAAGTCTGTCTCACGCCGGAGCCGGCTCCGCTTGTCTGTAGCGTATAGAACTGTTCCGTGTCTTTCTGTCCGTCACTCTTGGTGAGCACCACCTTTACGCCTGCCACTGCCGTTCCCTGATCGTAGCTGATACGTCCGGAGAGGGTTCCGGTGCTGCGGCAGAAGCCGTCGCAAAGCTCCTCACCTGACGTGAACTGGTCGTTGTCACACTGCACGTATGAGCGCACGCGATACTGATAGTAGTTGCCGGCAAGGGCGGTGTTGTCTTCGTAATAATAGCTCTGGCTTGTGCCGTCAACCGCATAAACCTGGCTCCACTGCGTACCGCCGATTATTCGGCGCGAAAGTACGTATTTGGTGGAAGTGGTGCCTTTCTGCTCGGCTTTCCACGAGAGTTTCACCACTCCCGTATAGTCGCCCTTGGAAGCCTCCAATGAAGTGACGCTCGACTTGCCCTTTATTCTGTACGACTTGAGCTGCTTTTCTCCACTGTCGAAGGTCTTGTCGTTCCATGCTTCCACCACGAGTTCCACCTTATAGAAATACTGCGTGCACGACTTAAGGTTTTTGGTGTCTTTAAACGAATATTCGGTCTGTTTGAAGTTTGACACGTCTATCTTGCCCACTTCCTCCCAGCTGTACGAGGGAGAAGACGTGGTGCCGTCGTTCTGAGAGTTGCCCTCGGCACGATACACCTTATACTGAAACTTGTTGTTGCCGCCAAGTTGCGGAGCATTCCAGTATACAGTGAGGTCGTTCTCGCCTTCGTCAATCTTGGTTATCGTTATCGGCACATCTCTTACAAGACGGGCCTTCACGGTGGACGTCAGAATCTTCGTCGCGGTGGTGTCTTCTGTCATGCCGGTGGGTATGAAGCTTACTTCATATTCATAATCCGTGTCGTATTGGAGAGACTTGTCGTCTACAACCGACAGATTCCCGTTTCCCGTAAAATCCACGGTGGCTACGGGCGTCCTTACAACGGCACTGTTTTTCTTTTCCACACGCGTTACGGCCCATTTACCATAAGACTTTACATAAAAATACGCGCCTCCGGACGACCCCCACTTTACTGTAATTTCCTTTTTCCACTGGTTTTGCTCTGTTGAAAGATCTAAGGATCGTGGATACCCTGGAAGACAACCCATAGTCCAATCGTACACGTATGTTCCGCCTATTTCACTCTTTTTCGTTCCGGCAAAATACGACCATTGCACAGGTATAAATTTCTCTCTAATGGCGATTTCCTTCACTCCTAATTCCACCCAACCCTCAGACAGTCCTTTTTCCACTGTGGCGCTGCTCGCCATTGTCGCAGGGTCGGTAAATTTCATATCATTAAGGTCATCATAACTGTCAACGGCTTCGCCGTTTGTGGCAAATGTCGTAGGACCGTATTCAGAATTTACATTAACCGGGAAAATGCATTTGTCGAATGAAGTATGCTTAATAGGTCTGCTATAACTCTGATTAACCAGATAGTTGCTTATACCTGTAGGCATTGTGACATCAAAGGTTTTATGAAGCCCAATGGATGATTTTCTATCGGGCCTCCAACTTCCCATGATACCGAAAGTGTGCTTTTCTCCGGGACGTATCTTGTCCGGCGAAATATACACTGTCACATAATGTTCACCATTGCTTTCGCGATAAGCGTTATACAGTCTTATAGTATAAGTAGTGCCATTCAGGGTATAAATATGCTTGTCATACCACCTGCCAGGATTGTCCTTACTTTTGGCACCATCGTCGCCATTGGTTTCTTCACATGCTATTTCTTTGAAGGGTACCACCGTCCACGCTCCGTCTATTGTAAGAGCAGCTGGTCCTTTGAAAAAACTGTCATTGCCTTTGCCGTCTTCGTCAAAGAACATAAACTTGATTTCAGTCCATGGCTTATCAAACGTCGGACTCTTCACAAGTGTAGTATGATCAGTGTAATGGATGTCTCGTGCCAGCACTTTCGGCGACACACAAAGCAGTGCAAGGAACAATAGAAGCCTGCACCAGAATGAACTTAATTTTGCCATAAGCTTGTTTTTTATTGTTTTTAGTCTTGTTTAATCGTAACGATTGCGGTTGTAAATTTACTAAAAACAACAACTTCATCAAAGGCGAAACGGCCGTTGGGACCGGATTTTTACGTTAGAGCACTGTCTTTTTGTGGAATGAGCAAATCAGACACCTCATTTATCTGCACCACTTACCGGGAGTTACGCCCTCAGCGTCCTTGAATGTCTTTGTGAAATAGCTCAGCGAGAGATAGCCTGCCAGCCTTGCCACTTCCGTCACCGGAAGCTCGGGATGGTCTATCATCAATCTCTTGGCATAGTCAAGACGCAGCATGTTAACCCACTCTCTGAACGTCATCTGGTAATGCGTATTGATATAGGCAGAGAGATACGTGCGGTTGGTAGCCGTGGCGCGTGCCACGTCAGCGATGTTCAGTCCGCCCACAGTATACCCCTCCTTGTCTATCCACTCCTTGATGCCACGTTCCAATGCCGCTTCCTGGTCATGCGACATAACGAGCTGCGGGCGGGCGTTCTGTCCGTCGGTCACGTTGTCCGCCACTGACTGTGACGGATTCTGCGCGGTCTGCTGTTCTTTGTCAGCGGCATCAGCATCATTACTTTTGTCAAGGATGTCCGCCGCCTTTTCGTAGAGGAGCAGATAATTGGAATACGACTCATAAAGATATATATAAAAAGGTATGGCGGATATTATCCAGACATACACATAACGGTCAGGCACGAAGGTGAACACCCCCTGCCCTGCCCCAAAGAAGACAGCCCAGTAAGTGAATACCGACATCCACCGGATGTATGCCGCCCCGTCGTCCGAATAGAAATCGTCAAGACGGCGGATGGTTCTGCGGAAAGTAAGAAACACCTTTCGCGCCACACGGACGGCATACGCCATAAACAATATTGCGAGCACAATGGGCAATGCTGTGAGCGAAACCCTTGACGGCAACAAAAACCACAGTACTAATGTGATCAGACAATATGCCACCCAGCTGACGATATGCCTAATGAAACGCCGTCGGCTCACCCATTCTCTGTCGAGCAACAGCATCATCGCACTGCCGAAAAGCCATACAGAAAGCCAGTAGGTGCAGAGGTTCATCAGTATGGCTATGGCTGGACAGACTGCACGGGGGGTTACGAAGAAATGCACCATATAGTTGGCTGACAGTTCCAGCAATGCCACTCCCATCAGCCTACGCGACTGTCTGTAGGGACGGTATAACTCGCTGTCTGGCAGACGGCCAAAGACGAAGCGATATGAGAAGAAGAGCATCAGCGTGAGCGACACGCAGAGTGCATAATGATATATTGTAGTTTCCATTGGCGTTCATTTTACCTTGTATACAAACTTTACACAAAGTTCGCCAAAAGACTTGAAATATGCAAGAAATACTCTGAAAATCTTGTCAATGAATCGGAAAATAAAAAACAAGAAATTTGGCAAAGCTTTTTCGCAAAAGTTTACAACAACCGTGCAACAAAATGTACTCTCGCTTTATTTATCCCACAGCTGTAAATTGCAGTTTATCGGTGAGTCTACTATGGAGGCAGGGCTTTGACAAAAACCTTTCTCCACAGTCCGCTTATGCTTTTCGAGCCTTCGGCAA
>ENA-OZSX01000297-OZSX01000297.1-human-gut-metagenome-genome-assembly--contig:-NODE-297-length-16550-cov-29.732222_pt1 | contig 16550 bp, 8 predicted proteins | sample MGYA00244131_ERZ653984 | MGnify/ENA primary metagenome ERZ653984 (study PRJEB26926, sample SAMN06164778) | human gut metagenome | biome: ENVO:00009003; feature: ENVO:2100002; material: ENVO:00002003...
AGTGAATGATCTGAAGTTCTATCTTTATAGGGTAAAACAGTTATTTGCATAAGGAAATGCAGATTGTTAAAAACACAACAATATTATTTGAGCCGTAATTATGCTATACTTTATCAACGGAATTCATGCGTATGACCATCTTCTCACATTGTTGAAATTCTTGCGATAGGATGGTAAGTTTACTTATATTGGCACGGATTCAATCTCTATTATTACGACAATAATAAGACTGGTGAGGTGGATTAATGTGGAAACAAAAAACGGTGTCACTTATCTGCCTATTTATTATATAGCGTGCATCAAGCCGGAATAAGAGAAACAGATAATCCTATTCTTTTTATTGATAGAAAAAAACAGGAGTTAGGAACGACTTTTTATCATTCGTCGTCCTAACTCCTTTATCAATAATAACCTTTTACGTATGGGCTTCCTAATCTTTCATTTCCTTCACTTCCTCAGGCAGGATGGGCATTGCGCCGTTCTGTGTGCAGACGTATGCGCTTACGCTTACCGCCAGCTTGTGAGCCTCCGTTACGGGCTTTCCGGCGAGGATGGATGCGCAGAATGTGCCTGTGAATGAGTCGCCGGCGCCTACCGTGTCAGCCACCTCCACCTTCGGAGTGGGTTGGTACGACATCGATCCAGGTGTGAAGACGTAGCTGCCGTTGGTGCCGCAGGTCAGCACGAGCATGTCGAGGTTGTACTTGCCGAGAATCAGCCAGCACTTGTTCTCGATGTCAAGGCCGGGATAACCGAACATACGCCCGATGAGAACGAGCTCCTCGTCGTTGATCTTGAGGATGTTGCAGCGCTTCATGCTCTCGCAGATCACTTCCTTTGTGTAGAAGTTCTGACGCAGATTGATGTCGAAAATCTTCATGCAGTCCTTCGGCGTAGCGTTGAGGAACTTGTATATCGACTCGCGGCTTACGACGTTGCGCTGTGCCAGCGAACCCCAGCAGACGGCGCGTGTGTTCTCTGCAATGGCTTTCACGTCATCGTTGAAGGGGATGTTGTCCCAAGCCACGTTCTCCTTGATGTCGTATGTGGGTATGCCCTCGTTGTCGAGAGTCACCTGCACGGTGCCGGTGGGGTAGGGCACGCGCGGCATGCAGTACTGCAGATTCTTCTCTTCGAGCTGCTGTATGGTCTCTTCTGCGAGCTTGTCCTCGCCGAGAGCGCTGACAGCTATAGAGTTGAGGCCGAACTGACCTGCGTGAAAAGCGAAGTTTGCAGGTGCGCCACCGAGCTTCTTACCTTCGGGAAGCACATCCCAGAGCGCTTCGCCGAGTCCTACTACATATTTCTTTTCCATAATATAATTTGGCTTTTAGTTTTTTTTATTGCTTAACCTTGGGGATGTAGCTCAGCAGGTATGCTACGCCCACTGCCATTACTACAGCAGCCCAAACCTGCGGATACAGTGCGCCTGAAGCCTTGGCAGCGTCGCTTGCGAATCCCATGAAGAGGGGGAATATGGTGCCGCCGAAGAGTCCCATGATCATCAGACCAGACACCTCGTTCTTCTTCTCCGGTGCTGAGAGCATGGCCTGTGAGAAGACGATGGAGAAGACGTTGGAGTTGCCGTAGCCTACGAGGGCGATGGCAGCCCAAAGTTCCCACTGTTCTGTACCGAATACGAGGCCCACCATTGCCACTGCCATCATAAGGACGATGATGGTGAAGAATGTGCGGATGTTGAGCTTGCGCATGATGATGGATCCGGTGAAGCATCCCAGTGTACGGAATGCGAAGTAGATGCTGGTGGCATACTCGAACTTGCTCACCGTGTCGGTGTCAGTGCCGAGACGCTCAAGGAGGATTCGCGGAGCCACAGCGTTGGTGCCGACGTCGATGCCCACATGGCACATGATGCCGATGAACGACAGCAGGATGATGGGCGATCCGAGCATCTTCAGGCAGTCAACGAAGCCTGAAGCCTTGTCCTCGAGAGGCTCTTCCTCGATGCGTGTCATGCCGAGCCAGAGTGTGGCGATAAGGCCTATCACGAAGAACAGCAGGAAGAGGATGCGCCAGCTGAGTCCGAGAATCGGAGCTGTGGTGGTGGCGCCCCATGCTGCGATGAGCGGAGCGATGAACGATGCGATGGCCTTGACAAACTGTCCGAAGGTGAGAGTGGATGCCAAGTGTCCCTTGACGAGCATTGTCACTAACGGATTGATGGAAGTCTGCATGATGGCGTTGCCGATGCCGAGGAGCGAGAACGAGATATACATCAGCCAGAGTTGGCTCTCCTTTGTTGGCATAAAGCTATCGAAGAGCGGCAGGAAGACTGCCAGCGTTGTTACGATGATGGAGAGGAGCACGGTCTTCTTGCGTCCTATCTTGTTCATCAGCATGCCCGTGGGCACGGAGAAGATAAGGAACCAGAAGAACACGAGCGAGGGGAAGAAGTTGGCTGCCGAATCGGACAGACCGAAGTCTTCCTGCATGTTATTTGATACTGCGCCGACCAAGTCGACAAAGCCCATGGTGAAGAATGCAATCATCACCGGGATAAGCGTTATTTTGCTTGAGTTGGAGTTGCCCATTTGTTGAATATGTATTTATTTAGTTATTAGCTTTGCTTGTCAAATCTGCTGCAAAATTATATATTCAGCATCGCTCGGAATATAAAAAATGTTTCATCTGATTGTAAAAAGTGTATCATACAACATTTATGCAATCAATGTAACAATACTATATTCTGAGCGATTCGGTCATTATTTCAGATTATATACCACGTATTTGCCCTTACCCTTGATGCTTACTTTGTTGTAAGGCTTGGTTGGGAACACGAGGTTGGTCATTGCCATGCGTCCTTCAGCGTCGAAAGCCTCGATGCTGCTGCGGTCGATGAAGAGTCGCAGCTGTGTCATCTTGCCGTGTACGGGAGCAGTGGTCAGTGCGGCGAAGTCGTCACTGAAGTCCTTCTGTCCGCTCTTTGTGCGGTCCATTGAGAAAGTGCGGATTTTGTCGTCATACGTCATTACCACTTTCTCGCCAAGTTCGTTGAAGAGTGTGATGGTGGCATTGCCCTTGAGCGTAACCACCATTTCGCATGATTCGCTCAGCGTCTTTGTGGACTTCTTGGAACGTGCAGCCTTCAACTCAGGTGAGGGAGTTACGCCGCAGTATGTGTTGCCTTCATATTCGTAGAGGTCGAGGTCGCGCGGGATGGAGTTGCCCGAGCGATACTGCTTGGTTGGCACCTGGTTGGCATACTGCCAGTTGCTCATCCATGCCATAGCCACGCGGCGTCCGTCAGGAGCATTGTCGAAGGTTACGGTGGCGTAATGGTCCTTGCCATAGTCCATCCATCGTGTCACCTCGGGTGCTGTCTCACATGTGAACTTCTTTCCGTCGAAGTCGCCCACGAAGTATTGTGTGGCAGAACCTCCGAACGGTCCGCCAGGATTGATGTTGCAAATGAGCATCCACTTGTATTTGTCAGTGCCGCGCACACGCAACTTCATAAGGTCCGGACATTCCCAAACGCCGCTGTGATTGCCGTATTCTGCACCGAACTGGCTTTCGAGCTTCCACGCCTTGAGGTCGTCAGACGAATAGATGTTCATGTGCTGACCCTCAGCGAGAATCATGTTCCATTTCTTGATGTCCTCGTTCCAGAACATGTGCGGGTCGCGGAAGTCGGGCGTATTGCTTGTAATTATGGGGTTGCCTTCATACTTTGTGAATGTCTTGCCGTTGTCTGTGCTGTATGCCAGGCTCTGTGTCTGGTTTTCGCCAGCCGACGTATACATAGCCACCACTGTTCCGTTGCCGAATCCGGCAGTGTTGTTGTGGTCCACAACAGCCGAACCTGAGAATATTGTGCCCCAAGCATCGGGTTGAACTGGAGTACCCTCAAACTTCCAGTGCATAAGGTCGGTTGATGTAGAGTGACCCCATGTCATGTTCTCCCACTGCGATCCGTAGGGATTGTACTGGAAGTAGAGATGCCACACGCCGTCCTTGTAGAACATGCCGTTAGGATCGTTCATCCATCCGTATGTCGGTGTATGATGATAGACGGGACGATACTGCTCTGTATTTGTCGTGTCGTATGAGTCGGCATACTTCATTTTATTCCAGCATGTGAAGCTCGAAATGCCACCGTCGTTACGATATGTGCCATTCACATGGATGTCGAGCGAGATGTTCTTGCTGTCCTTGAACTCGCTGATGTAGAGCGGCACATAATAGTCGATGTGGTTGGAAGCGAGGCGGATGTTGAGTGCCTTCACCTGACTGTTGCCGTCAATCACCTTGACGTTGCACATCTCAGCCTTCTCCTGCACCGGTAAGAGCAGGACTTTCTGCGAATTGTCCACGCGATAAATGCAATGGTTGCTACTGAGAAACTTGGTTGCTTGGGCTGAGGCTGTCATGGCAACCCCAAGAAGAAGCGATGCTGCCGCATTGCGGCTGAGGAATGTCTTGTTCATATTATTTGTAGGTTTTTAGAATAATCAGAATCGCATTAGCCCTATTATAGGCTTAGGTTTTTCTGCGTGCAAATTTACGTAATCTGCCAGAATGTGCATGTTACTTATGTTTCCTAAACTTATAGATATCGCCTAATGAAACAATAATTGACTTATTTGTTTGTTTTCTTTAAGTGTATATATTGAAAAATCATTAACTTTGTTTCTTGAAGAAAATAACCAATTAAACCTTACATATCATATATGATACATAAAACCTATAATACATTATTTATAATACTTGTGGCCCTTCTCGCGCTCACGGGCTGTTCTTCATATTATAAATATAAGATAGGTGTGTCGCAGTGCGTAGGCGGACGATGGCGAGAGAAAGCCAACAACGAGATGCTCGCAGCACAGCATCTTTACGACAATGACGTGAAGGTGATTATCAAGAATGCGGACAACAACAACGAGCGGCAGTGTTTGCAGATAGACAGTCTTGTGGATGAGGGAGTAGACTTGCTCGTGGTGTCGCCTAACGACTATCATGCTCTTGACCGTAGTCTGCAGCGTGCCCGCAAGAAGAACATTCCGATAGTGTTCTTTGACCGTATCACCGCCATGAAGGATTATGCCGCCTACATTGGTGGAGACAATGTGGAGGCAGGACGCATGATGGGCGAATATGCCGCTATGCTCTGCCGCGACAGTGTTGTGACGGACGGACGACGGCCCGTGGTGCTGGAGATGACCGGCCCGCTGGAAATTTCACCGGCAACGCAACGTCACGCAGGTTTCAGCAATGCCGTCAGTAAACATCCTTCTATAGATTATCGTCATGTGCCGAGCCAATGGTCGTATGACGACTGCAAGCGCATTATGCGACAGTGGATTGAGGACGGCAAGGATGTGGACATCGTGTTCTGTCATAGCGACCTTGCTGCCATGGGCGCTTACGATGCAGCGAAAGAGTTGCACAAGGAGCGTGACATCCGCTTCCTTGGTATCGACGGACTGCCAGGAGAGGGCATTGACGCCGTACAGCAGGGCAGACTAAGCGCTTCTTACATATATCCTACTCATGGCGAGGAGGTTATAGCTCTTGCGCTGCGTATACTCGAAGGCAAGCCCTACGAGCGCATCAACAATATGAGGAGCATTGTCATAACGCCGCAGAACGTGGCGGACATATCGCTGACCAGCCATTCGCTGATGAAGCAGAACCAGTATCTTGCCACCATCCAGTCGAAGCTGGAGGCTTATCTCGGCTTTTATCAGACACAGCGTAAGCTGCTTGTGGTGTCGTTGCTCGTAATCCTCCTCTTGGTAGTGGCTGTCATTACCATCTGGCGAGCCGTGCGTGCCGTGCGTCGTGCCAACCGCCGCATGCGCGAAATGAACGACGAGCAGACCCGCTTCTTCACCAATGCCTCACACCAGCTGCGCACTCCGCTGACGCTCATAGCCGGACCAGTGGGTCAGCTTGCTGAAGGAAAGGGCGACGCAAAGCAGCTCATCAGCATCATACAGCGTAATGTGGAGCAGTTGCAGAGCGTAGTGGGGAACGTCCTGCAGTTCCGTCGTGAGAACCGCAACGTCGTAGACGACACCACCGCTGTCACAGAAGAGCAGATTCTTGCAAGTATGAAGTCGGTGCAGGAAAGCCGGCACGACTCGCTTATAAATGCCAATGCGGACGAACTTGCCACCGTGCTCATCGTGGACGACAACGCCGATATGCGTGCTTATCTGCGCACGCTGCTGCTCGACCGCTATTACGTTATAGAGGCGGCTGACGGACAGAGCGGACTGAAGCTTGCCGTGGAGAGCGTGCCCGACATTGTCGTGTCTGACGTGATGATGCCCGTGATGGACGGACTGACGTTCTGCACGCGGCTAAAGCAGCATGAAGCGACAAGCCACATCCCCGTGTTGCTGCTTACGGCACGCAGCAGCGAGCAACAACACATCGAAGGACTGCAGACGGGAGCTGACATGTATATGACAAAGCCGTTCAGTGTGGACCTGCTTCTTGCCAATATAGCCTCGCTTCTTGCCAACAGACAGAAGCTACGCCAGCTCTTCAAGGCAGAAAAGGAAGCCGACAAGCCTGTCGTTGAAGACAAAGCCCCGTCGCCTGACCGCCATTTTCTTGACACATTCCTCAAGGCAATGGATAAGCACATGGGCAATACCAACCTCAAAATAGAAGCTCTCGGCGATGAAATGGGACTTTCCCGTGTGCAGCTTTATCGCAAGGTGAAGGCGCTGACCGGAATGACTCCAGTGGAGATTCTGCGCGAAACACGCCTCAAGCGAGCCATGCAGCTGCTTAAGACCACCGACAAGACTGTTTCGGAGATAGCCAATGAAGTGGGATTTGCCACCCCAGGCTACTTCTCGTCATGCTTTAAGAAGCAGTATGACAAGTATCCGACAGACGTAAGAGAGAAACTTAAGGTATAGGATCGTAAGGTAAAATAATAAGGTACTCAACATTTTTGACTATCATGTCAACGGTTGTTACATGTTACATGAGTGATATTTTGTGAACGATTCATGAAATATCACTCTTTTTATGTTTTCTAATTTTGCAAGCGAGAAGAAGATGCAGCTCTTGACAGCCGCTCTTCTTGAAAGGCTAAAAACCAATTTTGATAAAAAATAGAAAATAAAATAACTTAAACCACAACATAAAACGTATATCTTATGAAAAAGGCAAAAGTCGCTTTAGTAAGTATGCTCATGCTCGCAGGCTCTGGCGTTTATGCTCAGACTGACGGCATCGGCGGAACGGTGACCGATAATACGGGTGAGCCGATCATCGGCGCGTCTGTAAAGGTGAAGGGAACCTCCAACATTGGTACGGTTACCGATATTGACGGCAACTTCAAACTGAATGTAAAGCCCGGCGAGACCCTTGTCATCTCTTATATAGGATGTAAGGATCAGGAAGTAAAGGCTGGCGAAAATCTCAAGATTGTGCTTCAGGACAATTCCGAGGTGCTCAATGAGGTGGTGGTGACCGGTTATCAGGTACAGCGTAAGGCAGACTTGACGGGATCGGTGTCGGTGGTAAGCACCAAAGACCTCAAGTCGTCTGCCGATACAGACCCTATGCGCTCGTTGCAGGGTAAGGTGCCGGGCATGACCATCACCACAGACGGTTCGCCCATTGGAGCAGGAACAGTCCGCATACGTGGTATCGGCTCGTTCAATTCTTCGCAGGATCCGCTCTTCGTCATTGACGGCGTACCTACGACAACAGCCCTCAATTCGCTTAACATGAACGATATTGAAAGTATGCAGGTGCTCAAGGATGCCGCTTCTGCTTCAATATATGGTTCGCGTGCAGCCAACGGTGTTATCATCATCACAACAAAGCGTGGCAAGAAGGGTAGCAAGCTGAACGTTGATTTCTCAACAAATCTTACGGCTCAGTTCTACAACTCGCAGTCTATGATGAAGCTCTGCAACACCACTGAATATGCAACCGCCATGGCTCAGGCTGCCCTTAATGACGGCATCGACCCCGTGGCTTATGCCCGCAACTACGGTCTGGACCTCAATGCTGCCACCGGACGCACCATCAAGGCATATAATCCGGCTACCAATAGCTACAACACATACACCGTAAACGGAGCTTATGACGGATATATCAATGCCAAGAAGACGATGAGACTGTCCGATACTGACTGGCTTGACGAGATTTCGCGCACTGGTTTCATGCAGAGCTACGACCTCTCTCTTTCTGGAGCTACTGATAAGTTCACGGGTCTCTTCTCTGCTGGATACAAGAAAAACGACGGTATATTGAAGTATTCAAACTTCGAGAACTTCTCTGCCCGATTTAATTCTACATACAATGTTAACAAGATTGTAAGCGTCGGCGAGAACGCCACTGTCACTTACTCAAAGCAGGTGAACAGTGCACCGATGGAGAATGCACTGAAGATGTCGCCTACCGTACCCGTGTATGAGGAGGACGGCACGACATTCGCCGGTCCGGTGGGTGGCATGAGCGACCGTCAGAATCCTCTGCGCGAGATGTATATGAATCGCGACAACGCCCTGAAGATTTGGCGTGTCTTCGGTAATGCTTACGTGGACGTGAAACCGCTGAAGGGTCTTGTGCTCCGCTCCAACTTCGGACTCGACTATTATCACTCGTTCATTCACTCAATGACCCATACCTTCAAGTCGGACATTGTGAACAATGATATTCCGAGCACCACTCTCTCGGCTCATGACGACGTTCGCTGGACATGGAGTAACACAGCCAACTACAACTTCAAGATAGCACGCGACCACGACTTCACGGTGCTTGCCGGTATGGAGTTTCACAAGCAGACAGTGGAGGATATGGGTGCCTACGCCCAGACATTCGTGATAGAGGACAAGGACTATATGTGGCCTGATGCAGCCACGGGCATCGAGCGTGCCACAGGTGTCGGCTCAGGATATACATTGGCTTCATTCTTCGGAAAGGTGGACTATAACTGGCAGGACCTCGTTCTCGCCTCGTTCACAATACGTCGCGACGGCAGCTCACGCTTCGGCAAGAACAACCGCTATGGTAACTTCCCGGCTGCCACACTCGGTTATCGTCTTTCAAAGAACCTCAAGGCATCGTGGATTGACGATATTAAGATTCGTGCATCGTGGGGTAAGACCGGTAATCAGGAGATATCCAACACAGCCCGCTACGGACTCTATGTCGCTGACTACGGTTTAGACCGCGTAACGTCCGCAGCTTACGACCTCTATCGTCAAGGCACGGGCATATTCCCTTCAGGCTTCCGCGCCACACAGACTGGAAATGATAATCTGAAGTGGGAGACAACAATACAGTATAACGTGGGTGCCGACTTCTTGCTGTTGAATCAGGAACTCTATGGAACCGTGGACGCATACATCAAGGATGTGAAGGACATGCTCATCTCGCCGGCTTTCCTTGGCGCTGTGGGTGAGGGCGGCTCAACCTGGTCGAACGGTCCGTCGCTCCGCAATGTGGGTATGGAGGCAAACGTAGGTTATCGCCACACCACAAAGTACGGTCTGCGCTACGACGTGTCTGCCAACTTCGACTTCTTCCGCAACAAGGTTACATACCTGCCTTCCACAACCACAGGCTCGTATGCACACACAATGAAGGAGAACCTCGTGCAGTCAAAGCAGCCTTATGGATCAATCGTGGGCTACGTGGTGGAAGGACTCTTTCAGAACGAAGAGGAAGTGAAGGCTTCCGGACAGCCTAACGCACGTGTAGGCGGTCTGAAATATGCTGACCTCGACAATAGCAAATCTATAGATGCCAATGACCAGACTTGGATTTTCAATCCGGTACCCGACTTCAACTGGGGTCTGAACGTACAGCTCGGCTACAAGAACTTCGACCTCTCGATGTTCTTCCAGGGAGTCTGCGGTGTGGATGTATATAACAACCAGAAATTCCAGACCGACTTCTGGAGCATCACCGATGCCGGAAGCAACAAGGGCAACCGCCTGCTCGGCGCTTGGACTAAGGACAATACTTCGTCTTCTATCCCTGCTCTTACCACAAACAACACCGGCGACGAGGGACGTGCATCGTCTTACTTCGTGGAGCATGGCAACTGGATGAAGCTTCGTTCGCTGCAGCTGGGATATAACTTCGCAGACTCGCTGCTGAAGAAACTGAACATGACATCGGCACGTGTGTATGTGTCTGCTCAGAACGTCTTCACATGGAAGAGCAACAGCTTCACCATCTCTGACCCCGAGAATCCCAACTGGGCTTATCCTCACTCTTCGTCAGTGTCGTTCGGACTGCAGGTTAGCTTCTAAGTAGAGAATGATATCACACGAAATCCAAATATTAATAAACAGCATAAACAATGAAAAATATATATAAATACATATTCGCAGCGATGCTGACTCTCGGCACTACAACATCATGCAGCGATTTCCTCGATGAGGCTCCGAAGGGAGTCATTGATGAGGACAAGGCTTTCAGCCGTCCCGATGAAATGGTGACTTCAGCATACGCCATGCTCGGCGACTGCTGGTACTCTTATCCGTTCAACCTTTGGCCTTACGGCGACTTGTCGTCAGACGATTGCTTGAAGGGCGGTTCAGGAACCACCGACACGGGCTATCATCCCATGGAGATATGGTCTACAATGACTTCCACGCCCGGCGAGTTTGACGAACTCTGGTATCGCCTCTATTGCGCTGTGAGCCGCTGCAACCGCGCATTGCTCTCGCTTGAGCAGTATGGTGACAGCAAGCTTGGTGCGGAAATGACGAAGCAGCGTGTGGCTGAGGTGAAGTTCCTCCGCGCACACTTCTACTTCAAGCTCATCACCATGTTCCGTCAGGTGCCTTGGATAGACGAGAACGTCACAAAGAACAAACTTCAGGAACAGACACGCAACGACGAGTTTACGTACGAAGAACTGTTCGGTAAGATCATTAATGACTTCAAGGAGGCTTACGACGTGCTGCCCGATGTGCAGAAGGAGCCGAACCGCGCAAACAAGATTGCTGCTGCAGCGTACCTCGCCAAGTGTTACCTCACCCTCGCATACGGCGACGGCTACGAGGCCACCAACGGATACGACCACATCAATAAGGAATATATGCAGAAGGTGGTGGAATACACCAAGGTGGTGAAGGACGACCCCAACTATGGCTATCTGGAAGACTATGGCGACATCTTCCTTCCCGAAAAGAAGAACAGCAAGGAGAGCATCTTCGCCGTACAGACTTCTGACTATAAGGAAGACAACACAACATTCGGTCGTGCCAACTGGAGCAATGTGCTTAATGGTGTATGGGGTATGTGGTCATGCGGATGGGATTTCCACAAACCGTCACAGGACCTTGTGAGTGCATTCAAGACAAAGGATGGTCTGCCTGAGTTTGATGACTACAACAAGACCATCGCCTATCCGGTTAACGGCAAGCCTAATGACCAGAAATGGGATCCGCGCTTGTTCCACACTGTCGGTATGCCGACTTTCCCATACAAGTATGAAAAGGAATATACGCTCACAAAGGCAAACAGCCGCACGCCTAACACTTACGGCTACTACTGCTCAATGAAGGAAGTGCCGCAGCGCTCTAAGGGCGAGACCTACAACGGATCATGGCAGGCTTTCGCAATGAACGACTATGTGTTCCGCTACTCCGACGTGATGCTTATGCGTGCTGAGGCTCTTATCGAGACAGACCAACTCATGGAGGCTCGTGACATCATCAACGACATCCGTCAGCGTGCCAAGAACTCCATAGACAAGCACATCGCATACGCCAAGGACCAGTGTGACATCGCCCTCTATCCTGAGTCTTACTTCCAGAACAAGGAGACTGCACGCAAGTGTCTGCGTTGGGAACGCCGACTGGAGTTGGCAATGGAGAACGGACGCTACTTCGACCTGCGTCGCTGGGGCATTGCTTCCAAGACGCTCAATGCTTACTTCGCCAATGAGCAGAAGGATGTGTATGACGGACAGACCTATGCCACATACCTGAAGGATGCCCATTACACGGCAGGCAAGAACGAGTTCTATCCGATACCGTACAACCAGCTCTATTATGTGCCGGGACTGTATAAGCAGAATAAAAATTATTGATGATATAAAAAATAAACGAGGGGCAGGAGAATAAATCCTGTCCCTCGTTTTTTGTGTTATTTCTGATCATTAAATTATTCCGACTAACTCATTTAAAACCTCTTACTAAATTAACTAACTAAAACAACAATCTTATTACTAACTTAATACTAAAACAAATCTATCTGAGAATCACTTCTTCTTTTGATTACAATGCAAAGTTAGTGAATGTGCAGTAATACATAATACACAAATCGTTCAACGGATTACATATACGTTACATGAAACAAATTTGCTCTAACTATCTGCTTAAATGAATGAAAATTGCAGCTTTTCGGTAAGATATAATATGAATCAGCAGTACAAACATAGGAGGCTATGGCGAGACGCCATAGCCTCCTATGTTAGCCTTGTAAGCTTGTAAATTCCTGTTTGCTACAAAAACAAAAAAAGTGCCGGACGGTATTTCCTTCCGTCCGGCATACTCTTGATTATATGTCCTTGTTATAATGTTAACGTGATTCTCCAGGACTCATTCCGAACTCGTCCTTGAAGCATTTGTTGAAGTAAGAGGGCGATGTGAATCCCACTTCGTAGGCTATTTCGGCTACCGAATGTTCGGTCTTGAGGAGGAGCTTCTTGGCTTTTTCGAGGCGAGCCTTGCGCAGAAGTTCCACGGGAGTCTGTCCCGTGAGCGCTTTCACCTTGCGATAAAGCTGCACGCGTGAGAGTCCGACGTCTGCGCCGAGGCGTTCTACGGAATATTCTGAGTCGCCCATGTTCTTCTGCATCACCTCGCGCAGTCTGCCGATGAAAGTCTGGTCAAGCGTGTTGAGGCTCTTCTCCTCCTCCTTTTCCTCGGTGGAACCGGAGAAGATGGAGCGCAGCATGGAGCGTGAGCGCAGCAGATTGTCAATGCGGGCAAGCAATACAGAGCCTGAGAACGGCTTCGTCAGGTATGAGTCGGCACCCGTGCCGTAGCCCTCTTCGCGCTGTTCGGTCAGCGAACGGGCCGTGAGCAGGATGACTGGGATGTGGCATGTGGCGGTGTCCGCCTTCAGCTGGCGTGTAAATTCCAGTCCGTCCATCACGGGCATCATCACGTCGCAGATGACGAGCTTGGGCACCTCGCGGCGAGCCTTCTCCAGTCCTTCCTTGCCGTTGGCTGCCTCCGAGATGTTGTATTTCTGCTTCAGTATGGAGTGGAGGTATGAGCGCATGCCGTCGTTGTCGTCAATGATGAGCACGAGCGGACGGTCATGGTCGAAGTCTTCGGCGTTGGTGATGCGCTCTGCCGACTCCTTGGCGCTGATGCTGGTGGTAACATAATTGTCGTCAATGAGACCCTTCTCTGCTGTCGGCTTTTCCTCCACGTCCTTTGCGGGGTCGTATCCCGGCTGCGAGTCGGGCAGACTGACCACGATGGTGACGCCCTTGCCTTCCTTGCTTTCTGCATGCACCTTTCCATTGTGCAGCTCCACGAAAGCCTTGACGAGCGACAGACCAATGCCGGTGCCTCCTTCTGCGCCTCGAGCCTGATAGAAACGCTCGAAGAGACGTGGCAGTTCGTCCTCCGCAACGCCCTTGCCCGTGTCGCTCACCTTAATAGTATATGTATGGTTGGCGTACGCCAGCGATGTGGTGATGCTTCCTCCCTCCGGCGTATACTTCAGCGCGTTGGACATCAGATTGAAGTAGATGTGCGATATCTTGTCGCGGTCGGCTATGATGATAGGCTCCTCCTTCACTGTTGACGTGTCCACAGTGATGGTGAGCTTGCGCCTTATGGCGATGGTACGAAAGTCCTCCGACCACAGCGTGAGAGCCTTTTGCAGGTCGAAACGGTTGAGAACCAGCTCCGCCTTGTTGGTCTGCACCTTGCGCAGGTCGAGGATTTCGCCCACGAGCTGTAGGAGAAGATGCGTGTTGCGATGAATCATCTCAAGCATTGATCGGTGCGGTGCCTTCACTGTAGGGTCTTCCAGCAGCTGCTCCGTCGGTCCTGCTATTAGCGTAAGCGGCGTGCGAAGCTCATGGCTGACGTTGGTGAAGAACTGCAGTCGGCGCTGCGTCATGTCCTCTATCTCCTTGGTAAGTTGCTCCTGACGCTTTACAGCCTCCTTCAGTTTTCGGTTTATGAGAGCCTTTGTGCGGTATGCGTTGACGGCAAGGGCACATGCCACAATCAGCAATATGAGGAAGCTGACAAGTATTATAAGGTACACTCTCTGAGTCTGGAAGTCGCTTGCAGCCTTGTCTACTCTCGAGCGAAGCGTAGCAAGACGGCTCTGCTGTCTTACGGTCTCGTCATACTGCATGAGCAGCACGCTTGCGTTTTCGTGCGTTACGAGAGCTGAAGCCAGCAGATTCTCGCGCTCATACTTCTTGCCCGTAAGGATGTTCATGGCGAGCTGCATCACCTCGTCGCCACGTGTGGGGTAGGTGTAGGATGCGAACAGCTTGCCCTCGCTGATGAGCTGCATGCCGCCGCCCTCTTCGGGCATGGCGTCGATGCCGCAGAAGCGAATGCGGCTGATGTCCAAACCGTGCTTCTGGCAAGCCTTTCGTGCGCCTACTGCCATGCGGTCGTTATGTGCGAAGATGCACGTGAAGTGGGGTGGGGTGGCGGAAAGCATCGAGTCCACCACGTGATAGGCGCCCTTCTCCGTCCAGTCGGCATACAGTTTCTTCACAAGGTTGATTTTGTTCTGACCGTTTGCAATGCTCTCGAAACCGTCGGCACGCTCAATGGCTGGCGACGAAGACGAAAGTCCGCACAGCTCCACCACGTCGCTTACGCCCGCTGAAGCGAGGAAGCGTCCCATGTCAGAACCAATCTTACGGTTGTCGGCACCGATGTATGCCGTGTATTTGTCTGATCGTGTGCGTCTGTCGAAGATTATCACGGGGATGCCTTTCTCGTAGGCACGGTCGATGGCAGGCGAGATGCTCACCTGTCCCGGTGCCACAATAAGAAGGTCGACATTCTCATTTACGAAGGCGTCAATCTGCTGCGTCTGCATCTTGACATCGTCATTGGCTGACTTGATGTCAAGTTTCACATCGTTATAATATAATGCAGCAATGCGCAGCTCCTCGTTCAGCTTCTCTCGCCAAACGTCTTCCGAACATTGTGACACACCGATGACGAACCGCTTCTTTTCCTTCGTGGAGCAGGAACTGAAGAGGAACGTGAATGTTGTCGTGAATAATAATAAATATATGGCATAGAGCCGTCTATGCGAATGACCTTTCATAAAAGATAGTCTTTAAGTAATTATTGTTGTTCGTAATACCTTATTGTAGGGTGTATGTTTTATGATACGCCAAAATTACACATTTTATTCGTTTTATAAACGAAATATAACAAAAAAAATATAGAGAAACATTTCTGATATCCGATGAACGATAAATTAAATTCAAAATCTTGGATTCTCACTAACTTTGCAAGCGTAAGTTATAGATAAAGGTTAGTAGTTTTAGTTATAGATATTGGTATAGAAAAACACCCACACTTATTAATTATGCGAATAATCTTTAGTGGTAGGTTTTAGTTAGATTATGAGGTTAGTTGAATTTTGGGATAACCCCAAAAAGGCCGTTGGAGACAGTAATGTCCTCCAGCGGCCTTTGCTTTGCAGGTGGTACGGAGTTTGAAAAATTTCTGATTTCTTGCCATGCAAATATCGTACAAGGAGTAAAAACCTGTTACAAAATAAAAATCAATTATAGAGAATCGAAAAGCTGTTTTTATGGTGTTTTGCTGCGCAAACAGCACCCACGCCATTCGATAGCGCCGCTTTTACATTCCGATACTGCCACTATTAGAGTGTAAAAGTGGCGCTATTGTATGATAATAGGGGCACTATTGGAATGTAAATGTGGCGCTATTGCAGAAGAAAACGGCTCTTTTACAAGTCAGATTTCATAACGCTTCGCTTAGAAACCGCATAACATGCTGTGTATAAGCTTGTTGTCTCAAACTGCTCAAAACTCAAGAATTTCGCACCAAAGATTTTGTTGTGCGCTCAACTGGGAGTATTGAGCGTTAGAAATGCAAATATTGTCTGGCAAACTAACCGATAAACAGGAATTTATCTGCGAGTCTATCTGCTGTATAAGGCAGGGCTTTAACAAAAACCTTTATCCACATGCCTTTTGTTGTCACAGTGATGCTGGAGCATCACTGTGACAACAAAAGAAAAACATAAAAAACACAAGGTAGCGGACGGCAACAGCCGTCCGAATTAGGAATTTTTGAGTTTTGAATTTTTGCTTAGGCAAGCGGCAAAGCCGAGCGAGGAATTGTGTGCTAAGGCGCATTATGAATTGTTCATTTGAATTAATAGGATGAAATCTTCCAATTCAAACTGAATAATTCATAATCGGAGGCGAAGCCGAGAATAAATCAAAACTCAAAATTCCTAACTCAAAATTCGGATGGCGGGAGTCACCCGTTTGTGTTTTTCTTTGTTTTTTCCGCTTATGGGCGCGTGCTGTGCACAAATAAAAGGCTTTACGTTAG